>Ga0214919_10005401_pt1 | contig 18182 bp, 16 predicted proteins | sample LL1503_MetaG_FD_177994 | JGI IMG/M metagenome (GOLD analysis project Ga0214919, IMG submission 177994) | Freshwater microbial communities from Lake Lanier, Atlanta, Georgia, United States - LL-1503 | ecosystem: Environmental > Aquatic > Freshwater > Lake | place: USA: Georgia | collected...
GGCGGCCAGGGCTTGTCGATGATCATTGAGCGCATGAGCTGAACTAAAAAACCACCACTTGATATTTCTCGTGTTTCTGGTGGCGAGAATGTGCGGTCAACCGCACATTCTCGCCACCAGTTTTTTAAGGCAGTGTTTATATCGGTTGTAGTTCAGGAAGTTTGCGCGCTAGCAACTGAGCAACTGAACCCATCACGAGTACGCATAAACCAGCGATCGTGAACAAGGTGCGCGGTGCAACGTGCCCGTAGCCCCAGGTTGCCAATATCGCGACCACAGCAGCAAGAAGTTGATTGCACGCACCAGCGAGCCCCTGAGCGGCACTAGCGCGACCTTCAGGTGCGCCTTGCGCCAATAAGCCTTGACCAGCAGGCGATCCGGCGGCCTGCGCACAAGATTCGATCATGCCAAGCAAAATTGGAATCAGTGGAACGGCAAAGCAGCCATACAGCGCCGTGAGAGGAGCGACGATCAACATAGATACGAACGCAACTTTTGCTTTTCCACGGCGGTCGGCGAGTCGCCCGCCCACGCGCGACAACAAAACGAAGGGCAGAGCGTAAGCCGCCAAACTCAGGCCCACCACAATGTCGGACGCGCCAATGTCGGTCAGGAAGCGATCCCACAAAGCGTCGTACATGCCAACGGGAAGTGCGAGTGATGACAACATCAAGATCGGCACAAGTACCGAGCGACGTTTTAAGAGACCAAATGCAAGACGTTGACGATCAGTTGAATGGGGCAGCGTTGGTAGGTGCTGCGTGCTCACGATGAAAAGTGAAATGAAGGCGGCAATCGAAAAGATGATGAAGGGCCAACGAAGTCCAAACGGTCCAACTAAGAAACCACCGATGACTGGGCCAGTCACAAATCCGGCCAGTGCAGCACCGCCCATCGCTCCAAGTCGTTCAGAAACACCTTCGTCATCCAGTGAAGCCATTAATGCACGTGCTGGGGGCAAGAACAAACCACTTGCGGCCCCAGAAATCAGGCGTGCCAAAACAAAAATGATCAATGAAGATCCAACAGCGAACAGCGCGTTACCGACGACTGCAAGAATTGCGCCAATAATCAATAAGCGTTTGGCATGACCACGATCGGCATATGGAGCAATCAGAATTTGCATGACGAATGAGGCCATGAAACCGGCAGCAGCAATGAAACCCAGTCCACCGTCAGAGAAGTGGAATTCATCTTGCAAGTTGCCCATGAGAGCGAAGATGACACTTCCGCCAGCTTCCATTGCAAATACAGCGCCGAGCAAGACACGTTCAGTTTGGCGAATGCTGGTCATAAAAAGATGTTGCGTTGAGGAAGTAGTTACGCGTGATTGGACAACGAATGAATCACTGCATTACTCAGGCTAGGCCATGCGACGAGCGCTTCGGCTGACCATTCATCAAAGTTGCGATCAGTTAACGCAATCAAACCAGTATTGACAGTTGGATCGATCCACATCATGGTTCCCGAACCACCAAAGTGGCCAAAAGTTTGTGGTGAATTTAATGATCCGGTCCAGTGGGGTTGTTTGTGATCGCGAATTTCAATTCCGAGTCCCCACGAATTTGGTTTGTATGAACCAAGGCCTGGTATGACCCCACCAAGTTCTGGGTATTGAACAGTGATTGCATCTTGCGCGGTGGCGTGACTAATCAAAGTTGGATTCATCAGTTCTTTCATGAACAACGTCATGTCGTGAACTGTGCTGAAGATTGCGTAGGCAGGTGATGCCTTGAGTGACGTGTCGCTCATGCCAAGCGGTTCAAAGATTGCTTCGTTCATGTAGTCGGCGAACATCAAGCCAGTGCGCTCGGCAACATGTTTCGCGGCAATTTCGATTCCGGTATTTGAATAGATGCGACGCTTGCCGACTCCCATGATTGGGGCAGCGGTATCAAATCCGTAACCAGCGGCATGAGCAAGACAATGACGAAGTGTTGATCCTGGGGGACCAACTGCATCATCTAATTCGACTGAACCTTCTTCAACAGCAATGAGACAAGTCCAACTGGTGATGATTTTTGAAATTGATGCCAATTTAAAAATTCGATCAGTGTCACCATGTGTCGCAACAACTGAATCATGGTGGATGACGGCAGAAGCCGCATTCGGCACGGGCCACTCGTCAATAGTTGCGAGAATCGAACTGAGCGATGAATCAGGCAAAGCCGGCAGAACGAATGAGTTCGGCGACGCCGAACGCGAGGTCGAGACCTTGGCGGGCATTTAAGCGGGGGTCACAAACGGTTTGGTAGCGCACGTCAAGATCGGCATCAGTGAGATCGTCGGCACCACCGAGACATTCGGTGACATTGTCTCCGGTGAGTTCAACGTGGATGCCGCCTGGCCATGTTCCTTCGGCACGGTGTGCTGCCACGAAGCCAGTGATTTCACGAATGATCTCATCGAAGTGACGGGTCTTGCGACCACCAACTGAAGTGAATGTGTTGCCATGCATGGGATCGCAGGCCCACACCACTGGATGACCACTTTCGCGCACCGCACGAAGCAACGGACGAAGCGAATCTTCAACCTTGTCGGCACCCATGCGACTAATCAAGGTGAGGCGACCAGGAATCTGTGCGGGGTTGAGCTTTTGACATAGTTCAAGAATGAAATCAACGGTGGTTGACGGGCCGATCTTGCAGCCGAGAGGGTTTCCAACACCGCGCAAGAATTCGATGTGTGCGCCATCGAGTTGACGGGTACGTTCGCCGATCCACAACATGTGTGCTGAGCAGTCGTACCAAGCACCAGTCAACGAGTCTTGACGCGTGAGTGCTTCTTCGTATCCGAGCAGAAGAGCTTCATGGCTTGTGTAGACGTCGGCTTCGTGAAGCGCAGCGGTGTTCTCGGTGTCAACGCCACAGGCATGCATGAATCGCAATGCTCGTTCAATGTCGGTAGCGACTTGTTCGTAGCGTTGACCTTCGGGGCTTGAGCCAACGAACTCTTGAGTCCAGGCGTGCACGCGTGACAAGTCGGCGAAGCCACCTTTGACGAATGCCCGTAACAAGTTCAGTGTTGCTGCCGACTGGTGATATGCCTGAACCAGACGATCGGGGTTAGGTGTGCGTGCTTCGGCAGTTGGTGCCGGATCATTGACGATGTGTCCACGGAATGATGGGATCTCAAGATCACCGATCTTTTCGGTGTCGGCACTGCGGGGCTTGGCGAACTGACCAGCGATACGACCGACTTTGATCGTAGGGACACCGAGGCTGTATGTGAGCACGACTGCCATCTGCAAAATGACGCGTAACTTCTCGCGGATGTTGTTGGCCGAGAACTCATCGAAACTTTCAGCGCAATCGCCAGCCTGCAACAAGAACGCATTACCTGCACATACTTGAGCGAGAGAATTTTGCAAGGCCCGGGCTTCGCCAGCGAACACCAACGGGGGATACGAGGCGATCTGCTTCAACGAGCGATCAACGGCGCTCTGATCGGGCCATTTCGGCTGCTGTACAGCAGGAAATGACTGCCACGATGAAGGGGTCCAAGTATTGGCCATAAAAAAAAGCCTAACGACCCGAAGGCCAAAGCCATCGGGTCGTTTTAACTGGGGTCTAGCCCCGCAAATATGTCAACCCGTACAGGTCAGTAGGCGAAGATGTCTTCGGCTTCTTCTTTGAGGCCAGTGACTGCACGTGAAACCAAGCGACGAGCGGCTTCAGCAGTGACGCCAAGCTTTTCGCCCACTTCACGGAAGCTCTTGCGCTCACCATCGATGAGACCAAAACGGGCTTCAACGGCGTAACGGGCACGAGCATCAAGGGTGTCGAGCAACTTGTTGAGCTGATCGGTTTCGCCCTGAGCAATGATGTGGTCTTCGGGGGTGGGGTCGCCATTGGCCATCAAATCGCCAAGGGTTGCGTCGCCGTCGTCGCCAATGGTCTTGTCGAGCGAGACCGGGGTGGTGAGACGATGCAATTCGGCATTTGACAAGTCGAGGGTTTCGCCGTCGCCGCTGGCCTGACGCAATGCGGCACGCAAGCTTGCCGAACGATCGCCGGGGATACGAATGAGGCTGGCCTTCTGATCAAGTGCACGACCGATGGCCTGACGAATCCAGAACGTTGCATAGGTTGAGAACTTGAAGCCACGGCGCCAGTCGAACTTGTCAACGGCGTGCTCGAGACCTAGGTTTCCTTCTTGAATGAGGTCAAGAAGATCCATGCCCTGGGGTAGTGGGTAGCGACGAGCAATTGAAACAACCAAACGAAGGTTGGCGCGAATGAAGCGATCTTTTGCCTTGGCTGCTTCGCGGATTTCACGCTTGACAGTGACGGTCTTGTCGCCAGCTGCTGACTTGGTTGCGGCCTCGCGACCCTTTTCAATGGCACGTGATAAAACGCGCTCGTCTTCGGCGGTCAACAATGGAACCTTGCCGATGTCATTTAGATAGATACCGATGGAGTCGTTCATGCTCTTGTCTCAACTGTTCGTGGGGGCTAATTGTTTCAACGTGCTGTGTGCCGTCAGGCATATCGATCGGTGACCTGATCGAAGGGCGCAACATAGGCAGAGTTGAAACTGGTTGGGGGAATAACTACAAATTGTTTCTGGGACCCGCCACCAATTGTTTGGAAAGATTTTTGTTAGAAAACGATTGGTGGATTGGGGGTAACGATGGGGGTATTTTTATATGTCATGGTCCCAAGAAGGGATCATTAGGCTATCAAATCTTGAGGGCTGTGTCGTATTGGAATTACTTTGTTGGCAACTTCGTGACGCTTTTAACTTTCGGCAGGTATAAGCCGTGACTTGAGGAAAATTTCCCGAATTGTCAAGAAACTGTCAAATTTGGCTGTGGGCAGGGGTTTCATATCAATCAAACGATGCTTTGGCCCTGAGATGTGCGCTTGTAGGTGTGCCCGTAGACTGCCGAGGTGACCAAATCGCAGGCGGCCTCGATCGACCAGAACGCCCCTGGGCTCCGAATCGGCCTCTTTGGTGGAACCTTTGATCCGCCTCATGTCGGGCATTTGGTGACCGCAGTCAATGTAATGCACACCCTCAACCTTGATCAGGTCATCTTGATGGTGGCCAATGTGCCTTGGCAAAAAGAGGGGTCGCGAACAATTACGCCTGTTCAGGACCGCTTTGCGATGGTTGAGGCGGCGGTGGCGTCAGTCCCGGGGCTTGTGGCTGGCGATACCGAGATTCGAATGGGTGGGCCGAGTTACACCGTTGACACATTGCGATCATTGCGTCAGCAAATTCCCGAATACGCCAACGCAACTTTCTTTACGATTGTGGGCGACGACGCCGCGGCGGGTGTGCCGAGCTGGGAACGATTTCAAGAATTGACCGAACTTACGCGGTTAGTTGTCGTCGATCGACCAGGTGCACAAGTTGGACTGTCAACCGAAATTGAGTGGATTCGTGTTGAAGTTCCTCATCTTGACGTATCAAGTACCGAACTTCGATCGCGCTTTAGCGATGGCCGTCCGCTTGACTATCTCATTACACAACCAGTTCTCGGAGTGATTCGAGAGCGTTCGTTGTACTCGTCACCGATTGGAGCCCAAGCATGAGCACGTTAAAACAACGTCGCCGTCGTCAGACTTGGGTTGCATTTGGAGCTGGCATTTTGGTGTTGGCCTTGTTGCCGATTTCGGTAGTCGTTGCGTGGCGCGCTATCCGCGACTCGAAAGCAGCACAAGAAATTGTTGCCTTGCCGTCACGCGAACTGCCGACAACTCCCACTGCAATTTTGGCCGTCACCGATGAACAAAACTATTTAACTGCGCTCAGCATTGTTGCACTAACGCCTACTGGCGCGGGCGGGACGGTGATGATTGTGCCTGTCGGATTGATGATGCCTGGTCAACCAGTTGGTCAGCCAAAGCGCTTAGCCGATGTGTACGGGTCTGATGGTGTCGATGCACTGAAAGCAGCCGTCGAAAGAGTGACGAATAGCCAGATCGATTTGATTTCCGTGAATGGTGTTGATGCAACGGCAGAATTGATTGCTCGTGTCGGAACGACGACACCGACATTTCCGGTCGATGTCAGCGACACCGAAACCAACACAACGCGAATTGTTGCCGTTGCGGGGGCTAACCAAATGTCTCCCATCCAAGCTGCGCAAGTGTTGGCATCTCGTGACGTGGCACAAATGGAATCTGCTCGCCTGCCAAACGTCAAGGCTACTTGGGACGCAATTGTCGCTTCGATTGGCACTGGCGTTACCGGAGCGGTGCCAGCCGCGGTGATTTCAGATGTCGGTGCACAAACACCAGTTGATATGCCCACCTTTATGTCTGCATTGTTTGCGGGACCAACGAAAGTTTGGGAATTTGGTTCAGAGCGCTTGACTGATGCAGAGCGAAATCCTCAAGACATTGATGTATACGGCTTTAATGCTGGTGAACTTGTCATGGTGATGGCCAGTGTTGCACCAAGTGCCATGGTTGCAGTTTTCCCGACCCTCAGCGTGCAAATTGATAGTCCGTTCGCCGATGTCGCAGTGACTCAAGATTCGACGTTCCGGATGTTGTACATGGGAACGAATGTGATCCTCGTTCGTCAGATCACCTCAACTCCGCCACCGATCACCGTCATTAAGTATTCCGATGATATGGATCGAGCAATGGCTGAACCGTTGACAACCATGTTTGGTGAAATTGTTTTTGAAAAAGCAACAGAGCGTGTTGAAGGAATCGATGTTCAAGTCATTCTTGGAGATTCATTTGTCAAATTCTTAGCGACCGGAGCAAAGCCGGACCCCAATGTCAATCCCGAAGATTTGGCTGCTAATGCAACCGATGCTCCAACAACAGAAACGACCCCGTAATGGCCGATGAATCAAAGTCCAAAGATGTGAACAGCGAACCGTTGGCTAAACCTGACACTCTTGAGTTGGCATTTGTTGCTGCGCGTGCTGCCGATGACAAGCAGGCAACGAACACGATCGTGTTGGCAGTCGGCAACGTGCTGACGATCACCGAGTTGTTTGTCGTAACTGGTGCATCAAACCCGCGTTTGGTGCGTGCTGTTGCCGGCGAGATTGAAGACCGCATTCGTGAAGTGTGTGGACGTTCGCCAGGCCGAACCGAAGGTCACCGCGAACAGTCGTGGGTGCTGCTCGACTACGGCGACGTCATCGTGCATGTGTTCTTAGATGAAACCCGTGAGTTCTACGAGATTGAGCGTTTATATAAGGATGTGCCGCGCATCGACTGGCGAGCCTGAGGGTTTGCTACACCTCGCTGGCACGTAAGTGGCCGTGGGGAAGTATTAGAGCGAGGTTTTGGCAAGACCCCGATGGTTGGTATCGTGCCAATGTCCCGTATGGGGCTGTAGCTCAGTTGGCAGAGCGCTTGCATGGCATGCAAGAGGTCAGGGGTTCAATTCCCCTCAGCTCCACAAGTAACCATTCGATCTGGTCGGCTCGAGTGGCAGGTTTCCTCAGTTTCGCCAGATCAGATCGGGGTTGAATCATGAGTTCTCCTCGGCCAACGTTTTTTGGACTGCAAGACAAAGCTCGGCGTAAGTCGATTTGGCTCCTAGGCTCTTCTTTCATTCTGCTGTGGTTCGCTGCCAACGTCGTCGCCTTCGTTGGATTTATCGGCAACACCAATTGCACCTACGACTCATATGGGTACGAAACCTGTGATTCATCGTTCGTGATGAATTATCAGATCTTGGCAATTACCGCGGTCATTGTTGTGGTGTACCTGTGGATCGCGTACATGGTGTCTGGAAGAGCAGCTTTGTCTTTGGCCGGAGCGAAGTTGGCCGACGGCCCCGAGTATCAACGACTACGCAATGTTGTCGAAGAAATGGCAACTGCGGCAGGTGTCCCGGTTCCGAAGACATATGTCGTTGATGATCCTTCACCCAATGCATTTGCGACTGGACGTAATCCTGAACATGCAGCGGTCACAGTGACTCGTGGATTACTGGAGACAATGAATCGGGCAGAACTCACTGGCGTTGTCGCGCACGAGATTGGCCACATCAAGAATCGTGATATTGCTGTGACCACTCTTGCGGTCTTAACGGTTGGAGCGATTGCAGTTCTGGCCGATCTTTCAATGAGGATTGCTTTTGTGGTGATGTCGACGGGGCGGCGTGGAAATTCAAAAGAGGCCGGCGCTCGCGCTGGCGTTGCACTGATCGCATTTTTAATCAGTTTCGTTCTGTACATTTTTGCCTTGCCGGCTGCACTCATTTTGCGCGCCGCATTATCGCGTCAACGCGAAACCCTTGCTGATGCTTCGGCAGTGCAGTACACGCGAGATCCATCTGGTTTGCGATCGGCACTCGAAAAACTTGAGGCTGACACAACATCGCCAGCCCATGTTTCAACTGCAACAGCCCATTTATGGATCGATCATCCCAAGCCAGCGCGTGCTGTTCAACGCGGAATGTTGTCTGGTTTGCTAGATACGCATCCGCCAATCGCTCAACGCATCGCCATTCTTCGTCAGATGGAAGGCCTTGGTCCAACTACTCCAGCCTGAAGTTTTATGGAGCAACAGCGACGTACGAGTACGTGTTGTGAAAGTCGTCGCCCAATACTTGGGCATCTTCGGCTCGTGTTTCGACAACGAATTCCTTGGTGAGCGTCTTGTAGTCGTATGTCCAACCATCGGGAAGTTGTAGACGATCAGCGAGAATCAACAAGTCATCTTCGGTGAGCGTCGGATCAATCTGCTGACTCCAACTTTGCATCACGTAAGTGTTTCCTTCGGCGTCATGCAACATGTACACGGTGGTGCCGGTGTTGAAGGTGAACGCGGCCTTGCGATTCACGGCATGTGGGCTATAGGGGATGAGTAAATCAGCAGGATTAGTGCCCACGAAGACGCTGGCGTAGCGATTCATTTCGATCTCACCGAAAGTTTTGGCGAATACGTCGGCCATATCTGACTTCACGACCGAGTCCATAGCCCAAAAGCGCGGTCCGTTCAGAGAAGCGAAGACGACGCCTTCGGCTTGAGCGATTGCGGCAGTATCGATGGCTTTCCATTGATCATCAGGGCAATCGTTGAGCGGATAGGTGTTAAACACTTCAGCGTGAATGCCATCTTCTTGGAGATTGAGTAAAAGAATTTCGCAGTAACGCTTTCCGTGCATGTTCGCTGCCGCTGGATTAGTGGTGCTCGTTGCAGGAGCCTCGGTACTTGACTCAGATGGAGCATCAGTTACTGCCGGGGCCGAGACATTTGGGGTAGTGGTCGCCGAACCTTCATTCGAACTTGATCCGCAGGCACTGAATGCGAGCAACGCAGCGGAAATGAGAAGCGACTTCTTAGACATGAATTTATTTGACATTGATAATGACACTAGTTGAATTCAGGGCAATAAAAAAGGCGGGTGCTTGCGCACCCGCCTTTTCTTTTAGTGCTTGCCTAGATCAGGCAACGCCCCACAACGCGAGGAACTGGTCGGCGTAGCCTTCAGGTCCCTTCCAGTTGCTGAGTTCGCTGCTGTCGATGATCTGCTGAGCAACGGTTGCGTCGTCGAGGATGAAGCTCGGGAGAACTTCACCAGCGGCACGCTCGGTGTACTCGTCACCAACTGCGTCGAGGATCATGGCGTGAGCCATCAACCAAGCCGAGTAGGCCTTGGGGTTTGAGGTCCATGCCTTGTGGGTTCCATCAACAATTTCGGTCAAGCCGGTCTTGTCGAAGTCAACACCAACCTGGGTGACCTGCTTGTCGAGACCAGCGCTCTGGAGAGCTGCGGTCACGCCAATGGGGAGAGCCGAGAATGCGTACGAAACGTAGTTGGTCTCGGGGTGCTCTTGGAGGTACGAAGCAACCAAGCCAGGCACGTTCACACCAATGTCAGGAATGGTGACAGGAAGCACGTCGAATGTGCAAGCTGCACAACCGTTGGCGAAGGTGTCCTTCATTCCGTTCTCTTCAGCAACGAGCACTGGGAACATCTGGATGTTGACCATCAAGACGTTTGCAGCGGCGCCACTGTCGGCAATGATGTAGTTAGCAATCTTTTCGCCAGCAGCGTAAACGCTGTCATTTCCGCTGATTGAGGTCAAGATGCCGTCAGCAGGTGCTTCGCCGTTGTAAGCGAAAGCGAACTTGATGCCTGCAGCGACTGCTGCGTCATACTGCTCTTGGAAAGCGGCAACAGGTGAACCCGAGATTGAGATGTAGTTAGCACCCCAGTCAATGGCTTCCTGAACGCCAGCGCCCGGTGAGGCACTTTCAACGTTGATGACCTTGAGTTCCCAGCCGAGTGCTTCAGCAATGGCAGGCCAGTCTTCGCCAACTTCGGTGCAGCTTGGAAGTTCACAAGCCAACCATGCAACCTTGATTCCGGTCGGAACTGCAGCCGAAGGGGCCACACTCACCGAAATGTCGGTCGGAATGACGGTGTTCGCGTCAACGACTGCCTGAGCAGCAGCGACTTCGTCGCCACCAGCAGGTGCGTCAGTCACGGCCGGTGCATCGGTTGACGGTGCTTCTGTCTCATTTGGAGCAGCGGTTTCTACGCTCGAGCTGTCATCGCCGCCACAGGCAGCGGCCACAAGGCCCAAGGCAAAAATAGCTGCGGTAACCCTACGGGTTCCTTTACGCATTGTTTTCCCCTTAATTGTTGTTTGGGTGATTCCCAATTGTGTTTACTCTGACAACTGTTCACGATGGTTTGCTGATCAGAGCAAAATGATCATATAGTTAATTCATCCAAAATAAGCGACTTAGACACTCCTGGAGTTGGGTGTTCTAGGTCGTTATTGGCGGGGGATTTGTGTTGAAATGTCGTGTGCCTGTGCACGGCGCGTTGAGGGGACTAATACATCGTGGCAAAAATCCTGCATATTTGGTCGTTGTCAAAGACTTTTCCAGGTCAAGTTGCCCTGCAAGATGCCACTTTTGACGTTGAAGAAGGCGAAGTTCATGCCCTAGTCGGTCAGAACGGTTCGGGTAAATCGACCCTGATCAAGGTTCTTGCCGGGTTCCACCAGCCCGACCCCGGTCACAACGTGACCATGAATGATGAAGTTTTTGATATCGGCAGCGTTGAGGCTGCTCATGCCGCCGGAATTCGCTTTGTGCACCAAGATCTCGGATTAGTCGAAGCTGTGAGTGCCGTCGAAAACCTGGCGCTCGGTTTTGGCTATAAGACTGGCTTTGGCAAGCGAATTCATTGGAAGCAAGAGACCAAGCGGGCCAAGCAGGCACTGCTTGACTTGGGCTTTGATATTGATGTCCGCGTCCCTGTCGCATTTCTTGGTGGCGCTGCTCGAACCGGTGTCGCCATCGCCCGTGCATTGCAAGAATCGGATCGCAATATTTCGATCCTGATTTTGGACGAGCCCACGGCCAACTTGCCTGGTGCCGACGTCGATCGTTTGTTTGATGCAGTTCGTCGTCTGAAGGCCCGCGGTATCGCCGTTGTTTTTGTGTCGCACCACCTTGAAGAAGTTTTTGAAATCGCCGATCGCGTTACGGTGTTGCGTGACGCCAAGGTTGTGGCCACGGTTGAAACCAAAGATCTTGATATGTCATCGCTGATTGAACTCATCGTGGGACACAAGGTCACTGCCGCAACGATTAATCGCTCGATCGATCAATCGCTCGCACCACGATTGTCGGTGCAAAACTTAATTGGGCCAGGCATGGACAACGTCTCGATTGACGTTCGCCCGGGCGAAGTACTTGGTGTCGCAGGTTTGACTGGCTCTGGTCGCGACACTTTGATTCCGTTGTTGTCGGGAGCAATGGACCGAATTGGTGACGTGTATATCGATGGCGTAGCGATTCCGGCTGGTAGTCCAAATGCAGCAATTGCCGCCGGACTTGCTTTTGTGCCAGCTGATCGTCTTCGCAACGGCATCATTTCGATGATGAGCGTGCGTTCGAATGTCACCTTGGCAAATGTAAAGCGCAACGCCAAGGGATCACGTTTGAATCACAAGAAAGAAAAGGCCGAAGCAAATGATTGGATCGGTCGCTTGTCGGTTGTGACAACAGGCAGCGAAGCGCCGATTTCAACTCTCTCGGGTGGCAACCAACAAAAAGTGATGATGTCACGCAGTTTCCGACTTGACCCAAAGGTTTTGTTGCTCGACGAACCGACTCAAGGTGTTGACATTGGCGCCAAAGAAGAAATTCACTCGTTTGTTGACTCGGCAGCGGCTACTGGTTCGGCGGTCATTGTTGCTTCAACTGACTCTGGAGAATTGGCCCGCCTATGCGACCGCGTGATTGTGATGTATCGCGGTCAAATTATTGAAACCATTACTCGTGGTGAGGGATCAATGCTCGAAAAGATCGACCAAGTCTTGTTGGCCGGCTCAAGCCTGGCTCACAAATAATTTCAACCATTCTTAATTCTTATAATTCGCAGTGAAAGGGAAGACTCATGTCAACTAACGAAACAGCAGTGAAGAAGGCGCAAACAAAGTCTTTGTTGACTCGACTGGGCCTTGATCGTTTCAGCGCGCTCTATTTGTGGGGCGCATTCATGATCATCTTTGGACTCTGGAAGACTGACACGTTCTTGAGTTTCCAAAGTGCGAAGCTCATTATGGGAGAAAACGTGAGCGTCGGAATTTTGGCCCTCGCATTCTTGGTGCCATTTTGTGCATCAACTTTCGACCTATCAATCGGTGCGGTGATGTCACTATCGGTGGCGTTGATGTGCTTCTTGTCCGATGAAAAGAGCCGCGCATTCAACATGCCAGTCGCTTTAGCGGCAGTGATCGCATTGGCAGCGTGCACGATGGTCGGTGTTCTTTCAGGCTTCGTTGTGGTGAAACTAAAAGTGAACTCGTTTATTGCCACGCTCGGTATTGGACAGTTCATCACCGCCATCGTCTTGAAGTTGTCGTTTAACCGTCAGATCACCGACACGTTCTCGCCAACATTTCAGAAGTTCGGCCGTAACCAGTACCTAGGTATTCCAGTGGTCTTCTTCTACTTGTTCGTTGCTGGCATCATCATTTGGTACATCATGGAGCACACACCGGTGGGACGTTTCATCTATGCCACTGGTGGTAACCCCGAAGCTGCTCGTTTGGCTGGAGTGAAGACAGACCGCATTACTTGGGGAACTTTGATTGCATCGTCTTTCTTGGCTGGTGTGGCTGGCGTTGTCTTCAGCGCCAAGGTCGGCATGTTTACGTCGGCTACTGGACCGAACTACTTGTTCCCAGCAATTGCTGCAGTGTTCTTTGGTGCTTCGCAGCTGAAGGGTCGTCCCAATGTGCTCGGAACCTTCATCGCTTTGTATGCATTGGCATTTGGTATCAAGGGTCTCCAGCTCGTTGTCGGTACCGACTCGTACTGGGTGAACCCACTATTCCAAGGAACAACGTTGATCATTGCCGTCGCACTCGCCAGCCAAAAGGGCGTTGCCCGCATGAAGAAGCGCAAAGCCAAGGCCGCTTGATTCGAGAGATCAGTCGTATGTCATGCTGAAGGTATGGCACATGACTGGCTAGAACTGACACGGCGAAGTTCATTCGCCTCACATCGCCTCATTGGATGGATCTATTGGGATCCGCGGGCGATTGAGTTGTATACGCAACTCGGAATACCAAATGGAACTGGGTACTACGTCGCCAGTCGTGCCGCACCGCTATTACCGGCGGGACACCAAGCGGTGTCAGCAGCGTTCTATTCGATTCACCCGAAGTTCATTGAGTTTGCTGCCACCCTTGCCACGCAGCACGCGGCGTGGGGCGACATTTACGCGGTGAGAAATCAGGCAGTTGGTGAAGGCTTGCGACAATATGTGCCAGAGATTTGTCACGAGTTAGAAAGTATGCGCGACGAGCTCTGGCGGGTCGCCGACTCGTTGCCCGAATCGGGTCGAGTGTGTTTTGCTGCTCATCGTCAAGCCCCCCGAGTTGTAGATGGTCTGGTTTCGGCATGGTTAGCAGTCAACTGCATTCGCGAATGGCGAGGCGACACCCACTTTGCGATATTGACATCAGAAGATATTTCACGGGTGCAAGCCGGCATATTGCATGACGCACACCTGAACTATGGAGGTTGGATCGCGCAAAGTAGGGGAGCCGACGCCGAAGCAATCACTCAAGCATTCGCCGATCTTGAATCGCGTGGTTTGGCTGAAAATGGAGCGGTGTCAACCGCAGGTCTTGCGGTACGTGAACTCATTGAAGAACGCACTAATGAATTGACACAACGTGCGTGGCAGTCATTAGGGTTTGAGAACACTGAACGGTTCTTGAACATGGTTGAGCCAATCGGTGAGCGATTGATGACACGTATTGACGACACTGCCGGGCCAAACTGGATGCCAGCGGCACGTGAACGGCGACCATAAGTATTTGTTAAGTGCGCTGTGCAATAATGTCAGCATGCCTGTCATAACCCTTGATGTTGATCGTAAACAATTATCGACGACGCGAATTTTCACTGAGCCAGACCGGCCGCTAGTTGATGGGGAAGTGCGAGTTTCGGTTGAGCACTTCGCGCTGACGTCAAACAACATCACGTACGGCGTGTTTGGTGATGGAATGCGCTATTGGGATTTCTTTCCAGCATTGCAAGACACCGAAAATCAAGATGTGGCAAGTTTGTGGGGGCGAATTCCGGTGTGGGGTTTCGCCGAGGTGATTGATTCACGGATGCAATCTGTTGAAGTAGGTCGCCGTATCTATGGATACCTGCCCATGAGCACCGATCTCATCGTGAAACCAGGACGAGTTGACGAGCGTGGTTTTGTGGACACATCAGAACATCGCTCGGCGATGGCCGCTACGTACAACCGCTACATGTTCACCGACCACGACCCCACGTATCGCGCCGATCGTGAAGCTCAGCAGATGGTGCTATGGCCACTCTTTATGACTTCGTTCATGATTGATGATTTCCTCGGACAAAATGTCTTTGAGGATGATGCGTCGAGCATTACAACGGTCGTTATTTCAAGTGCTTCGAGCAAGACCGCTATTGGCGCGGCACATTTGTTGGCACGACGCACTGGGGTCACCGTTGTTGGTTTGACATCGGCAAAAAATGCTGATTTTGTTCGCTTGCTTGACTGCTATCACCGTGTCGTTACTTACGACCAAATTGGTGATCTGCCATCGGGAACCGCTTCAGATATCACTGCATACGTCGATATCGCTGGTGATCGTTCGGTGACGCACGGCGTTCACGCTCATTACCAAGATGACTTGTCGTACAGCATGGTCGTTGGCAGCACTCACTGGGATGCGCCAACAGCAACCGGTGGGGGACTCGCGGGGCCAAAGCCAGAGTTTCTCTTCGCTCCATCACAAATAGCGCTTCGATCCAAAGAGTGGGGACGTGAAGGACTCGATCAACGAGTTGGAGAATCGTGGAATCGTTTTTCTGAATGGACCGGTAGTTGGATGAAAGTCGAGCAGACCAAGGGTGTCGTTGCGGTTGAAAAGCTCTATCAAGAGCTCCTGGCTGGACGTGTCGACCCAACGGTTGGTTACGTGTGTTCGATGCAATCGAGTCAATGATTTTCTAAAACAAAAGAGCCGGGTCACGGTTTCCCGTGCCCGGCCCTGTTGAGGGGTTATTGATTCAAGACGCTTATTAAGCGCGCATTCCCTTTTGGATTGCGCCAAACACTGCGTCCTTGAGCGGAATCATGCCGCAGATCACTGCGCCGTTGACCACGATGTTCTTCCATTCGTCCCAGTTTTCGGTTCCCTTTACCGAAAACAGATTCACTGGGTAAAACTTGAGAAGCCAGATCATCAAAATGGAAACGACCAACGTCAAGTTGATTCCGATAATCGGAAGTTTCTTGATGGTGTCACCCACGCCGACTGTGGCCAAGATTGAGTTGAGGACGGTCATGACTGCTTCGAGCAGCACGGCCATTACGATGAGAATTGCAACGGTATACATTTTTTCTCCTTCGGTTGTGCCGTCATTCGGGCGGCAACGGAAAAGTATGAAGCCGCGCATGAAATGTGGTGGATGTCACAGCAATACGCGCGTGAGCAGGTATTTTGCGACCGGATGGGGCTTCGGCAGTTGACGATGTGGTGGAATGAAACATCGTTCTTCAGGGGGTTCTATGTCGATGATCATCATGCGTTACGACTTGCGCATTCCACCGGTTGGTTCGCCAGCCCATGGAGTGACTGCTTCTGGGCAATATTCAGCGTGCCTTGAACAGGTGCAGTGGGCCGATCGCATTGGGCTCGACATGGTCGTGCTGTCAGAACACCACGGCACCGACGATGGCTTTATGCCTGCACCGATGACATTGGCTGCCGCAGTGGCTGCGTCAACCAAGCGAATCGGAATCAATATCTCGGCGGCTTTGGTGATCATGCATGACCCGGTTCGACTTGCCGAGCAAATAGCCACGGTTGACCTGATTGCGCAAGGTCGCATGAGTGTGATCTGTGGAACTGGTTATCGCCAAGAAGAGTTTGAAATGGCTGGCCTCGAATTCAAGAATCGCTTCAGTGCACTTGAAGAGTCGGTGTCGGTGATGCGACAAGCATGGACTGGTGAATATTTCGATTATCGCGGTCGCCAGGTGAAAGTACGTCCTCTTCCGCATACCGCAGGTGGACCAATGTTGTTGATGGGTGGTTCAACGCCAGTTGCAGCTCGACGTGCCGCACGCTTGCGTTGCTTCTTCTCAGCTGCAACTGACGATCAGGCAGTTGCTGATGCATACAACGAAGAGTGCGCCAAAGAAGGCTTTCAAGGCTTCATTATGTTGCCGCAAAAAGCCCCCGGGTTTGTCCATGTTTCTGATGACCCTGAACGTGATTGGGTTCGGCTTGCGCCATACGTGATGCACGAGGCTCAGTCGTATGACGAGTGGCAGCGGCCAGGACAATCGTCGGTCGTTCATGTTCATGATGCCGAATCGATTGAGAGTGTGCGGGCGAGTGGCGTCTATGCAATTGTGACGCCGGATGAATGTGTTGCACTTGCGAAGAAGTTTGGCATGTTGACCATGCATCCATTAATGGGTGGCATCCCTCCCGAGCTGGCCCAAGAAAGTTTGGACCGACTCGAGAGCGATGTGCTACCTATCTTGAAACCCAAGAAATAATGAGCGAGCTAATTCGCTGAAGAGATCACGGATAACAGTGGCGAAAGTCCGCTGACACAGTTCGAAAATGAATTGATGTACGAACTGAGTTGTTGGTAGTTCTCCTGGGTGAGATCAATGACTGCTAAAAGTCGATTTCCATCAACGACGATGCGACACCCCGCTGTTCCCTCGTTAATCGCGTTGATTTCGCGGTAGAGGTCTGTTGATGCGACGACATCATTTTGGATTTCGTAAGATGCCCGATATTTGTACATTGCGTACCGGGGTTCGTCGGGGAGTGCAGAAAGTTCAATGATTCCTCGATCAAGTTCGGGGAACATCAACGAAACTCGACTGCAGTCTTCCCAGACATATGGAATATCGCCAACGACTTCGTCTAGATCGTGGCCCCACTGTTTGATATTGGGAATTGTGGGGACATACATTGCCCAATTTTCGCCTGACAACTTCATGTGCCCGACACCTTCGGGAGCGATATGAATTTTAATTGGTCCAAATTTTTCTGCCGCCATGGGATCGCGAAGCAGTTTCAGTATGGACGAATGGGGGATATTGAATGGCTTGAGTTCAACACCCTCGGGTAGATCTTCAAATTCTGCGGGCATGCGGTATTCGTGGATGCCCGCATCAACGACAGTCCAGTCAGACTGAAGGACCAGTTGATTGCGAGTGAAATCACAAGATGTGCGCATTGGGGTATTCATCCCGTTGGCGATGCCGCCAGTTGGCCATACTCGTGCTGACGACAACATTGTCCACAGTGCAGTGGGGTCAACGTTGGCTACCAGTAGTGATTCAACATGCGGAATCATTGGAGGGCATTTTGCATTGGGGTTTTGTGAGACGGACATCGAGTATGAATTGCTGTTGAGAGTGACCCAATCATCGCTCAAGGTGACGTTCATGTTGCCCGATGATGCGTCTGATAACGACACGTCTAATGGCGACATCGAAAATTTCCCCATCGTGACTAAGACGTGTTCAGGAATGGGGAATGCCCAAGCTTCATCTTGTTCAATTCCGAATCGACCAAGTTCGTCCTCGCGGCTGAACACCACGGTAGTGATTCCATTTGCTGTCACTAACCATTCGCGCCATCCATCATGCGAAGTGACCCAAATCGACGCGCCGGTTGATTCGTTGAATTGCATGGGGGCCATGAACGTGGC
>Ga0214919_10005402_pt1 | contig 18180 bp, 17 predicted proteins | sample LL1503_MetaG_FD_177994 | JGI IMG/M metagenome (GOLD analysis project Ga0214919, IMG submission 177994) | Freshwater microbial communities from Lake Lanier, Atlanta, Georgia, United States - LL-1503 | ecosystem: Environmental > Aquatic > Freshwater > Lake | place: USA: Georgia | collected...
CCACCACTAGCATGGTCAGCACCGCAGCGGCATTTAGTAGCATGTTCAGGTGCAATGCGGTGCGTGTTTGCCCAAATACCAATAGGACTATGGCCACGAAGCAGACGCCTAACAAGGCCCGAAACAAGCCGTGACCCCAGCGCGCCAGCGTATATTCGCGCAAAAATCGGTATTCAAAAATGATGGAAAGGGCTGTGGTGAGTAACACCAAAAGGTTGTAGAGCACATCGAGGATTCGTGGCTCGAGCGCCCCGGCAAGCAAAATACGGTGGTAGCCTAGGTAGCTCGCGGTGTAGGCTAGCAACACCGCTTGGCGAAGCACAAACAAGCCATTGACTGAGTCGCGGTCGCGCAACCAGGCTAAAAAAACCCACATCGAAAAACACAATATAAGCGCTAGTAGGCCCGAATACATCAGCCAAAGAATATGCTCCTGGCGCAGCATTTCACGAGGGGTCAGAGCCTCCACCTGTAAGAGCTGGGTGCTATTGGTGGTCAGTCGCAGCCAGACATAGCGCGGCTGAGCTTGAGCAGGAATCAAAAAGGTGTGATGCAGCGACTCAAATTCAGTCGACTGCCAAGGCGTCCAGTCCCCGGTCGTACGCGGGGGCTGTCCCCTTTCCAGGGACACCGGGTCATAGAGTGTGATCTCATCAAGGTACACCGGCCGCATGCGCAGGACATACGATTCTTGACTCTGGGATGGCGCAGCTCCAATTTTGAGCCGTATCCACTGCGCATGAGAGTTGTAGCCTTTACTCAATATTTGGTCGTATGGGGTGTAGCTAGCAGAGCGGGCTTCTTCAAAATTAGCGCTGCCTGAGGTGTCAGTCCAGCAGGCCTTTTCCAGGATGTGGTCATCGGCCCATCCATGCGAAGGAAAGCACAAAGCCAGCAACAGGCAGCTCAGCAAACATACTTGCATAAAGAGCGGGTGGCGGTGCTTGAGCATATCTTGTGTACGTTTGCTGTTCTTGGTCTAGGCGAAGAATAGTAACAATCTCAGGGGACACGAACGTAAAAATCACGCCGCAGCTAAATCCATGGACAAAAAATACAATGGCTTGGACGTCTGATTTATTCTGGGCCAAGCAAGGCAAGATAACAACAGGCAGTACTTGCGGCCATAGCTGGAATGAAACTGAACTAACGGAAAAAAACCCTATGGCACATTAAATGCTGCCATGCAACGCGCAGTCCGCTCCGCACAGGATCTCGCAATAAAGAAAAACACCAGTATTCTTGTTGTGGTGGACGGAAAGAATGTCCAAATCCAAGCAGCTGAGTTGATAAAAATGCGAGAAAGCGAAGGTCAAATCCGTCATCAAGCGAGTTGCACATCCGATGGACCAACTGAAGTCATCGCCGGAAATTTAATTTAGTGAGTTGCCTGTGACTGCTGGCAAGCCAAAGTGAAATCACCCTCGCCCACTTGATTTTTCAATCCAACCTGAGTGAGAATGGCGCAAAAAACCAGTTTGTTACATAATGCAACAAAATTAGGTATTACACGATTTATTACACGATCTATTTTTACCCATGTAAGTCATTGATTTATATAGGTATTTAAGAAACCTAGTTTTCTGTTAATCCGTAGGTCCCTGGTTCGAGCCCAGGTTGAGGAGCCAACTCAAAAAGCATTGAATTTTTCAATGCTTTTTCTGTTTTGGAGGTCCATATTGTCATCTGCAGAGTCTTTTGCTGACTCTTTGCTCCTCTGAAAATCGACTCTATTACACGTTTATTGCACGGTCAAAGGCCACTTGTTTAAACTTTTTTTGGCAAAAAATCGGTCTGCCATTCACATGGTCCGAAGCGGTTTCACCCAAATAAGCGTTTGACCCATCGCCGCATAAGTGCTCCACCTTTAGTGTCGGTGGAAAGCAGTGACGTTCAGGGGGCAGCCGCCGGTTTAGATGCCGTGAACCCATCTAATAGCTAAGCCCCAAAGTAGGGGAACGCGTATGTGCAACGCATATCAGGTAGCTCACGCAAAGCATGGCTCCAGCAAAAGCAACTTTTCGCACTGGAATAGAAACCGAGCTGCTTAGGGCCGCCCTGCCAAAGCCAATATAGGCCAGCAATGCCACCACTTTGGCACCCAGCCAGGCTTGCTCCCACGGATATTGCCCACCCATCACCACCAGTGTGATCGCCGCGCCTAAAAGCAGCGTGTCGATGCAATGCGGTAACACGCGCAACCATGGCCATGCGCGCCAGTGATAGCCGCGCAGGTGCAAACTGCCGCGCACAAGGAACAGGCTCACGCTCACCACAGCGCAGCTGATGTGAATGAGGCGAAAGTTGGCGTAGCTCGCCAAAGGCAGAAAGTCCTGCAAGCCCCGATCCTAAGTCTCAGGCCCGCTACGGCACACCCCTGCTTGGCTTTCCTGCCGTTTCCTTGATCCACATTAAAGAACGCGTAGGGCTATGCCCCCACAGTCCGACTGCGCCAACTTGGCATTTGCCTTTTGGCTCCTATTTAACAAGGAGACCCCTTATGTCCCAGCCCCACTCCACTTCGGACGCCGATGCCAATGAACCTATTCCTTGGATGCAAAAGCTTCTGGACAACCCTTTCATTCTTCTTTTTTTGGGCGTCATGATCCCCATGGTCGTCTACACCTTGTGGGGGGTGATCGATATTTTGACGGTGCCTTTGGCCAAGTGATTTGCGCCGTGCCCCACCCTCAATTTCAAACAATATAAGGAGAAAAAACCATGAGCGCCATACTCCCCCCCGCCGAGCGACTGTGGTGGAAACATCCACTCGATCGCGTTGAAGGCACCTGGATTGTCATCTCACTCATTTGGTGCCTGATCATGTTTGCCATGATGGTCGGATGGCACATCTGGGGCAAGCAAAACCTCTCTACCGAAACCTATAGAACCACGCCCGAGCTATTTACCACCAAGGCGCAGGCTGTAGTGGACAAATACACCGTACGCACCGAAACCTTTAAGAACCTGGCCGGTATCGACGAAAAAATACCGGTGGTAGCTCCGCCACCTGGAAGCGACGTGTACCTCGTGACACGGTTGTGGAATTTTTGGCCCATCATCGAGCTAGAGCAGGACAAAACCTACCGCTTGCACATTACCTCCTTGGACTACAACCACGGCTTTTCATTGCAACCGGCCAACATCAACATCCAGATCGTTCCGGGCTTTGAGCATGTGGTGAAAGTCACCCCTAATAAAGCGGGCACCTACTCTGTAGTGTGCAATGAATACTGCGGCATCATGCACCACACCATGGTCAGCCGCCTCTACGTCAAACAAGGCGGTACACCATGAGCGCTACCACCTACCGGACTTGCCCCCGATCGGGCTTGCAATTCGAATCGAATGCAGAAACACTCATGGTGGTCAACGCCGTCACGGCTGTTGTCGCCTTGTTGGTGGGCGGCATTTTGGCCATTGGCGTCGTGCTGACCCGTTGGCCTGCCGTGCATTGGCTGGCCGCTGACACGTTCTACATGGTGCTCACCGCCCACGGTATTGACATGCTGATTTTCTGGGTCATCTTCTTCGAGATCGCGGTGCTGTACTTCGCCTCCTCCACGCTCTTGCGCTGCAGACTGGCAACACCGCGCATCGCCTGGCTGGGTTTTGCGCTGATGCTGATAGGCGCGGTGATGAATAACCTAACGGTGTTTCAAGGTGGCTCCAGCGTCATGATGACGTCTTACGTCCCCATGATGGCATCGCCCTACTTCTACGCGGGTTTGATACTGTTTGCGGTCGGTGCGCTGATAGGCTGTTTTGTATTTTTCGGCACGCTGGTAGTCGCCAAACGCGACAAGACCTACCAAGGCTCGGTGCCGCTGGTGACCTTTGGCGCCATCGTCGCCGCCATCATCGCGGTGTTCACCATCGCCTCGGGCGCGATCATCCTGATCCCTACTTTTTTCCTATCGATAGGCCTTATTGACCAGGTCGATCCCCTCATCTACCGCACCATCTGGTGGGCGTTTGGCCATTCCTCACAACAGATTAATGTTGCGGCCCATATCTCCATCTGGTACGCGGTGGCGGCGATCGCCTTTGGCGCCAAGCCCATGTCCGAGCGTGTCAGTCGGGGCGCTTTTTTGTTGTACATCTTGTTCCTGCAACTGGCCAGTGCGCATCACCTGTTGGCCGATCCGGGCGTGAGCACGGCCTGGAAAGTCGTCAACACCAGCTACTTTATGTACTTTGCCGTACTCGCCTCGATGATCCATGGTTTGACGATTCCCGGCGCTATCGAGGTCGCACAGCGTGCCAAAGGCTATAACAATGGCCTGTTTGAATGGTTGCGCAAAGCGCCTTGGGGCAACCCGGTGTTTTCTGGCATGTTCATCTCGCTGATCGGCTTTGGCTTTTTGGGTGGCATCTCGGGCGTCATGATGGGCACCGAGCAGCTCAACATGATCATCCACAACACCATATATGTGCCAGGTCACTTCCACGCTACCGTCGTGGTGGGCACCACGCTGACCTTTATGGCGCTTACTTACTTTTTGATCCCGGTCTTATTCAAGCGTGAAATGATCCATCCCGGCCTGGCTAAGTTGCAGCCCTATATGTTTGGCTTATCTATGTATTTTTTCTGCCTGGTAATGATGGGTGCGGGCACGCTGGGCGTACCGCGCAGGCATTGGGACTTGAGTTTTGCGGGCGCAGCCATGGCCTATGAATGGCCTGGCGCCGCCTATTTGATGATGGGCCTGGTCGGCATCGGTGGGATTGCGGCCATCACCGGCGGCGGGCTCTATATTTACATCACCGTAGGCTCCTTGCTGTGGGGCAAAAAACTCGATGGCGGCAAACCCGGCGCCCATTTCACACCGATCCCTGTGAGCGCACCTTCGGCAGCGGCCCAAAGCTATGGTTCAGCGGGTTTTGCCGCCCCCGGAACCTTTGTACTCGCCATGGTGTTTTTGGTGTCCTTTGTCCTGTACTACTTCATCAACTGGAAGTACCTTTCACAGGTCTGGGGCTTGAGCTAATTCATGCTGCAGGGCGGCACGCGCAGCCCTGGACTATGGATAGCCCACAACCATTGCCCATGACTATGTTCATTCAGGCTGCCCCCTTAGCGCGAACGCCTTTGGCATGGGTTCGCGAAGTGCTCAGCGTTTTCAAATTACGCATCGGCTTCATGATCATGCTGACCGCGCTGGTGGGTTTGGCCATCGTTCCAGGGCCGGGCATCGCGTTGTGGAAAGTCGCGACCCTGGCACTGGCCGTGTTCACGGCATCGGCCAGCGCAGGGGCTTTCAACCAATACTACGAATTTGAATCTGATCGGCTGATGGCGCGTACCTGTGGCCGAGCTTTTGCGACAGGCAGCTTGCCGCATAGCCGCCTTTGGCTGCTTGTGATTGCCGCGCTACTGGTCGGTGCGGTAGCAGGGGCAGCCGTAGTGCTCAATCCGCTGTCAGCAGGTTTTGTGTTTTTGGGGGCGTTTTTTTATGCCGTTGTCTATACCGTTTGGCTCAAGCGCCGCTCGGCATGGAATATCGTGGTGGGTGGCCTGGCCGGCAGCTTTGCGGTACTCGCGGGTGCTGCTGCGGTAGACCCCGCGATAGGCGCATTAGCTTGGCTTTTAGCAGCAGTGCTTTTTTTGTGGACGCCGCCACACTTTTGGAGCCTGGCCATTGCCCACCAAGCCCAATACGCGGCGGCGGGTGTTCCCATGCTGCCGGTCGTCATCGGTGTACCACGCGCGGCGCGCATCGTGTGGTTCAGCACTGTCGCCCTCACGCTCACAGCACTGGTGCCCGTCTTTTTTGGCGCAGGGCCTTTTTACCTGGCAGGCGCACTGCTCGGGGGCGGTTACTTTGCCTGGCGTGCATACCAATTGTCGCAAGCGCCCTCGCGCCAAACGGCAATGGCTGCATTCTTTGCTTCGCTGGTACAACTGGGCTTGCTTCTGCTGGCCGTCATGGCGGATCGCTTGTGGCTATAAGCAGGTCACGGGCGTGAAGCAGCATTTAGCATTAGCCCCAGGCGATGGTTTAGGCGCGCGCGCGCCCTACTTCGTGCACATTTCGTTCGGCGTCTTGCTGTTACTTATGGCACTTAGCAACGCCAAAGCCGCTGTGGGTGTGCCAGTCGATGAGAAAGCAAAACTGGGCCTGGACGCCAATGCCGCGCTGCGTATCAGCCAAGCGGCCCTTGGAAACCAAATCAGTGATTTCACCCTGTTAGACCGCGAGGGCCGCACCGTGCGCCTGTCCCAGTACCGGGGCAAACCCTTGTTGGTGAGCATGGTCTATACCGGATGCTTTCAAGCCTGCCCCACCGCAACACGCCAATTGCAAGAAGCACTGCAGGCAGACCAAGCGAACTTCGACACCCGGCAATTCAATGTCATCAGCATCGGATTTAACCAACCCGAAGACACCCCCCAGGCCCTCAAGAGCTTTGCGCTACAGCATCGGCTGTCACAGCCCAACTGGGACTTTCTGAGCCCGCATGCCACGGTCGTGGCGCCAATGGCCCGCGAGCTGGGGTTTAGCTACCTACCTACTGCAGCCGGTATCGACCATGTGTCGCAAGTCACCCTACTGGATAGTCAAGGCCGGATTTATCGCCAAATCTACGACCAGGAGCTGCAAGGCCAGGCGCTGCCCCAAGCACTCAAAGAGTTGATCAGCGATGCGCCAGTAGCGCAGTCCGTTTTGCTGGCCGATTTGATCAGCCGGGTGCGGGTTTTGTGCACCGTGTACGATCCTGTAACCGGAAGCTACCGCGTGCAATACGGCTTGCTTATCGAAGTGGCGGGTGGCGTGACCTTTGCATTGGCCATGGTCTGGTTTTTTATGGCGGAATGGCTGGACCTGCGCCGATCCCGACGCCGACAAACGCCCACGCCGGCGGCAGACAGTTCGCCCACAAGCACGGGGCCAGCATGAGCGATCACGCCAGGCCACTTAGCACGCGGGGGCAGAGAATCTTTCTGGCCCTGGAAAATCTTTTTAACAAGTCGTTTGGCGAAGCGCTCAATCCTTTTTACTTTCTAGGTGCTATTGCCAACTTCCTGTTTTGGATCATCGTCTTTAGCGGTCTCTATCTCTATATATTTTTTGAAACCAGTGTGGTGCACGCCTACGCATCCGTACAAGCACTGACCCAGAATCAGCCCTATGCCGGCGGCCTGCTGCGTAGTCTGCACCGCTACGCATCTGACGCGCTGGTATTGGTCATGGCCCTGCATATGCTGCGCCATGTGGTGTTTCATCGCTACCAGGGCCTGCGCTGGTTCTCCTGGGTCTCTGGGGTACTTATTCTGTGGCTCACCTATGCCAGCGGTATCAATGGCTACATGCTTGTCTGGGATCGGCTATCGCAGTTCGTAGTAACGACCACCGCCCAATGGTTTGATGCGCTACCCGTGCTCGGTGGCTCCATGGCGCGCAACTTTATTTCCAACGCACATGTGACCGACCGCATGTTTTCACTCTTGTCCTTCATCCATATCGGGCTGCCCTTGTGCTTGATGACGGTGTTGTGGATACACACCCAACGCATTGCCGGTGCGCGCACACTTCCACCGCGCGGCCTGATGGTTGGACTGTTATCGAGCCTAGGCGCTCTATCTGCCATCCAGCCAGCCATCAGCCAAAGCCAGGCAGACATGGGTAGCATCGTGAGCACGCTGGCTTTTGACTGGTTTTATTTGCCCAGCTATGCGCTCATCGCGCCATGGGGGCCGACCATGGTCTGGCTCTTGGTGCTTGGTAGTACCGCGTTTCTGCTGCTTATGCCCTGGCTATCCACGGGCAAGGGCGATCAGACTAAAGGGGCGCGAATGGCAGTACCGCAGGATGAGCGATTTATCAGCCTGCAAGCTGGCGAGACCCTACTCGATGCCGGTCTGCGTGAAGGCTTGCCGATGCCCTTTGAATGCCGCAACGGCGGCTGCGGCTTGTGTAAATGCACCGTGCTGCATGGCCAAGTCACGCTACTACCTTACCAAGCCTGGGCACTGAGCGCCCAAGATCGAAGCGCCGGTGTCAGCCTCATGTGCTGTGCCCAGGCCTTGGGTGATATAGAAATCAGCTATACCCCTCAGGAAGGCACTCCACCGGCGCCCATACACCGCTTTACGGCGCGGGTCAGCAGCATGCATGCACTGAGTAACCACGTGATGCGCGTCGGCCTGCAAATGGACACCGGCTCCAGGCTCGTCTTTCAAGCCGGTCAATACATCAACATCATTCTTTCTGACGGTGCCAAACGCAGCTTCTCTTTTGCCAATGCTTATTCCGCTGCAGGCTACATCGAGCTGCATGTTGCCCGGGTGCGCGGTGGCCGCTTTTCAGGCTGGGTGTTTGAGCGCATGGTCCTGGGCGACTTGGTCGAATTTGAAGGCCCCATCGGAAGCTTCACCTTGCGTGAAAACAGCGATAAACCAATTATCTTTGTAGCCGGTGCTACCGGTTTTGCACCGGTAAAGAGTATTTTGGAGCATGCCTTTCATACCGGCATTCAAAGGCCGATGGTGCTCTATTGGGGAGTGCGCAGCCGGGCTGATCTTTACCTGGTAGACCAGGTGCAAGGTTGGCTGGCCGCGCACACCCAATTTAGTTTTGTCCCCGTGCTGTCGGCGCCATTGCCCCATGACCACTGGACGGGCCGCACCGGCGCCTTGCTGACGGCCATACTTGAAGACTTTCCCGATTTATCGGCCCACCAGGTCTATGCATGCGGCTCGGTCCGCATGGTGGAATCGGCCCAGGCCTCGTTTGCCGAACACGGGCTGATGCAATCCGAGTGCTTCTCCGACGCCTTCCATCTGGCGCCCCAAGCCGCGCTGCACGATCCGGCTATGCACCTTTCAACAGCCGAGGCACCCCATGGCTGAACCCTTCGCCCCACCGCTGCGCTACGGGATACCTTTGGCCGTTGGTGGTTTGTTTTGTGTGTTGCTGGGCTTTTTTTCCACCGCACCGGCCTACCGCCAATTGGGCGAGCAGGAGGCCGTGCTCACGCTGTCCTTCAGCCACTCGGGGCAACTGAAATTTGGCTGTAGCCCCATCGACCCCGCCGAATTGGCGAAGTTGCAACCCAATATGCGCAAAAAAATGGACTGCCCGCGTGAACGCGCCTTAGTAAGCGTCGAAATCGACATGGACCAGCAAGCCCTTTACCGGTTGACCACGCCCCCCCTGGGGCTGCAAAGAGATGGTCCTGCCACCGTGTACCGCAGCCTTCACATCCCCGCCGGACACCACCGCTTCAGCGCACGCCTGGCAGATGGCGCAGACGGCTCTATGCATTACGCCAAAGATGCCGAGGTGGACCTGCGCCCTGGTCAAGTCATGGTCATCGACTTTCTGACAGGCAGTGGCGGCTTTGTGTTTTCAAAGGTTTGACCATGGGCCACACACCTCTGCTTTCCCACCTGCGTAGAACGACACCGCGCCTAGCCCTTCAAACCCTACCAAGGTACATGCTTTGCGTTTAAACACTGCACCGCGAGCCCTGCTGCGTCCCCTCACCCACCGAGGCCTAAGAACTTACGCCTATGGCCTGGCCGTGCCCCAAGATGCCCGCAAAGCCATTGCCTTAGCCTGGCTTGGCTTAGGCATGGCGGCCCTACTGGCATCGGGCTTGTTTTCGGTATTGCTGGTGTTGTCGCGCACCCCGCAATTGCAAGCCTATTTTCCGGTTGCAGACTTTTTCCGCGTAGCCCTGGTCTCGCATGTGGACCTGTCGGTGTTGGTCTGGTTTCTGTCCTTTGGCGGTGCCTTGTGGACCCTCACGGGAGATGCGCGTTGGCAGACCTTGGCATGGTGCGCATTTGCGCTTGCTGCCGCAGGCACCGCCGCACTTTGCCTAGCGCCTTTTGTGCAAGTGGCGATACCGGTAATGGCCAACTACGTGCCGGTATTGGACGGCTCGGTCTTTCTCGGTGGCCTGACGCTTTTCGGGACCGGCATCGGCTTACTCTGTTTGCGCGCCATGCGGGTGGCATCGCCGGTAGGCCGCTACCTAACAGGCGATGGCGCCTTGCGCTTTGGGCTCAATGCCGCCATGGCGGCTACGGCGGTAGCGGGGCTGACGATCGCTTGGTCTTGGCTTGCATTGCCCTACGACATGGACACCCGGGCCTATTACGAACTCTTGTTTTGGGGCGGCGGCCACGTGCTGCAATTTGCGTATGTCCTGCTGATGCTGATCGCTTGGATTTGGTTGGCCTCTCTGATAGGCCCCGGCCTTGCGCTCTCGCCGCGCATCCTGGCGCTCTTGTTCGGTCTGGCCATACTTGCCGTTTTCCTCACCCCCATCACCTACCTCGCCTATGAAGTGACCTCGATTGAAAACCACCAATGGCAAACCTTACTCATGCGCTACGGCGGTGGCCTGGTCATTGGCCCTATCGCTTTGGCGGTTGCCTGGTCGCTTTGGCCTTTAGCGCCCCTCAGCCCGCAATTACGCCCGCTGCGCGCCAGTTTGCTGGCGTCTATGTTTTTATTTGTCGCCGGTGGGCTCATTGGTTTTTTCATACGCGGCAGCGATGTGCGCATACCCGCGCACTACCACGGTTGCATTGTGGGCATCACGCTGGCCTTGATGGGTCTTAGCTATCACTTATTGGAGCAATTTGGATTTACAGCGCCGGATTCCCGCACGGCGGCGTGGCAACCAGTCATCTATGGCGGCGGGCAGTTACTGCACATCGTAGGTTTGGTCTGGTCGGGCGGTTACGGCGTGCAGCGCAAAGTGGCCGGGGCCGATCAGGTGCTGCACTCGACACCTGAAATTTTGGGCATGGGCCTGATGGGCATGGGCGGCTTGATCGCTATTGTGGGTGGAATACTCTTTATCGGGGTGGTTCTGCATGCCTTACTTAACACCATGAAAAATCCGTAAATGAGTTATCCCCCCAACCCTAACTTACGACGCGCCTGGTACGCCTTAGGCACCGTTGGAACTACACTGGCCTTGGTAATACTGGCAACTAGCCTGCTATTGCGAATCGCAACCCAAACGACGCTGGACGGGCATACTCAATCGGTGCTGTCACCCGCGCTGGAACAGGTAAGCAGACTTCTGCACCGCCTGACGGCATCAGGTGTTGGTGTGTTGGCATTACTTGCCATGGTGATGTGCTTTCGTAAGGCAAGTCTAGCCCCTGGGATAAAACAGGCATCAACTTTGGTGCTTGTCACAACAGCCAGTTTGGCCGCAATAGGTCCGCTCACACCCGGCTATGACATAGCTGCCGTCACGGTGCTCAATGTAGGCCTTGGTTCAATACTGCTGTTGAGCTTTTGGCAATTGCGTGAAATTGCACTCGCCGCACCAAACACCCCAAGACCCCTTTCGCGCATAGCACTATTCACCTTAACCGCATTAATGCTGCATATCGGCACCGGTGCCGCCGCAGCTGCCAGCAGCCAGTGGCTGCCAAGCCTGGACTTAAATGTCTGGCTGCATTTAGCCTCTGCCGTTGGTCTTATGGTGTTAATCGCGCTACTAATGCGTCAACATCGGAAAAGCGCTGTCGTCTCGACGGTCAAAGTATTCCGCTATCTGATGGTGGGCCAAATCCTATTAGGTGGCGTGATGATGGTTCTAGATGAACGCCCCATCTGGGTTAACTTTGCCCACGGGGTGGTGTCGGCACTATTGGCCTTGTTGTTACTCGCACTAATTCACCGCCAGTAAATTTAGCCTTAGATGTAACGACCCAGTGTGCTTTGCTCTTTAGGGCCCGCTCACTTTAACAATAGAAATTCCCTACAAGGTAGTCTAAAAGCTGAGTATGGCGAGCTGGCGATATGGGCATTAACTAGTTTTGACACCGAAGTCGGCTGCGGCTGAAATGCGGCAGAACATCGGCTGCTCAATGCAGAGCTAAAAGCAAAAAAATTGACTTCCATTTTGGAAAACCTTGACCTATCGCAATGAGTGAATGTATTCAGTACAGAAAATTCGTTGTCCCATGCTTCATGACCCTCACTATGCCTACCGCGCCAGAATCACAACCAACTCCCGGCATTGACGAATGTCATACAAAGATTCGCCAGCAGCTATTGAGCCTGGCCGATTTGTCCCATCGGCTGGACACCGTTGGTATTGATAGTGCGACGCAGCGAATGGCCAATGAGATCGGAAAATTTTTCGCCAGCACTTCACGCCAGCATCACATTGACGAAGAGACTAACATTTTTCCCGCTTGGCTCGCAAGCGCAAACGATGCATTGGTTACTGGGGCACGAACGCTAAAACAAGACCACGGCTGGATTGAGGAAAACTTGATTGAGCTCGGCCCGCAGCTCAGCGCCATCGCTAGCGGTAATAACTGGTTTGCGATCTCAGAGTTCCAACACGGGGTAGTCGTGTTCATTGAACTTTACCGTAAGCATATGGAACTGGAAGAGTTACTGATGGCACACCAGCAATCCAAGTGTTGACTGAAATTGCCTTTTGAAGCAGCGATAGACGAGGATGTACCTGTCGGTCAACTTAGCTATGTAAGACGGCACGCCTCCGATATAGCCGAGCAGTGCGTCGTAGGCACTAATCGAGAGATCCGTAGGAAGGTAGCAATTAGCAGCGCTGTTATCGCTGCATCCGCCCGATTGGTGAAACATGATGGCTCCATGCTCACGTTTTAGTTCATCTATTAATTCGAGCGCCGAAGGCTTAGCTTCTAAGCGTTCAACCATGCTGGCCTTCGTGAACTCATTAGGCGAGAGTGGGCCCCATGCGCAGCCCACTCTCATCGCTTCAGCTTAGAAGAAACCTAATTTGTTCTCGCTGTAGCTCACCAAGAGGTTCTTTGTTTGCTGGTAGTGGTCCAGCATGACCTTGTGGGTCTCGCGACCGATGCCCGATTCTTTGTAGCCGCCAAAGGCCGCATGCGCTGGGTAGGCGTGGTAGCAATTAGTCCAAACGCGGCCAGCCTTGATTGCGCGACCCATACGGTAGGCCACATTTCCGTTACGACTCCACACGCCTGCACCTAAGCCGTACAGAGTGTCATTGGCGATTGCCAAGGCTTCGGCTTCGTCCTTAAAAGTGGTCACAGCGAGTACCGGACCAAAAATTTCTTCTTGGAAGATGCGCATCTTGTTGTGGCCTTTGAACAAGGTGGGCTGCACGTAGTATCCACCTTCCAGGTCACCGCCCAAATGCGCTTGGTGACCGCCCACCAATACCTCTGCGCCTTCTTGCTTGCCCAGGTCTAAGTACGACAGGATTTTGGTCAGCTGCTCTTTGGAGGCTTGGGCGCCCATCATGCTGTCGGTGTCCAGCGGATTCATGTGTTTAATGGCGGCCACCCGCTTTAAGACGCGTTCCATAAACTTGTCGTAAATGCTCTCTTGGATGAGTGCGCGCGAGGGACAGGTGCAGACTTCACCCTGGTTAAAGGCAAACAGCACCAAGCCTTCGATGGCTTTGTCCAAGAAGGCATCGTCTTTGTCCATTAGGTCGGCAAAAAAGATGTTGGGCGACTTGCCGCCCAGCTCCAGGGTCGCCGGAATCAGGTTGTTGGCAGCCGCTTGCGCGATCACGCGGCCCGTGCTGGTCGAGCCCGTGAAGGCGATTTTTGCAATCCGTTTGCTGCTCGCCAAAGGCAGTCCGGCTTCGCGGCCATAGCCGTTGACTATGTTGAGCACGCCCGCAGGCAGTAAGTCGGCAATCAATTCGGCTAGCAGCAAGATGGAGATGGGCGTGGACTCGGCGGGCTTGAGCACCACGCAGTTGCCCGCGCCGATGGCGGGCGCCAGTTTCCAGGCGGCCATCAGGATGGGGAAATTCCAGGGAATGATTTGACCGACGACGCCAAGCGGTTCTTGGAAGTGGTAAGCCACGGTGTTCTCGTCGATATTGCTAAGGGCACCTTCTTGAGCGCGCAGGCAACCAGCGAAATAGCGAAAGTGGTCAATCGTCAACGGAATATCAGCGTTGAGCGTTTCGCGGATGGCTTTGCCGTTATCCACCGTCTCGGCGTAGGCCAGCATTTCTAGGTTCGCCTCGATGCGGTCGGCAATCTTCAGAAGGATATTGGAGCGGCTGGCAGCATCTGTTTTACCCCAGGCATCAGCCGCAGCGTGTGCGGCGTCCAAGGCTAGCTCGACGTCTTCGGCGCTGGATCGTGCGGCCTTGGTGTAGACCTTGCCGTTGATCGGGGTGATGACGTCGAAGTACTGGCCTTTGACGGGCGCGACCCATTTGCCGCCAATGAAGTTGTCGTAGTGGTCTTTGAATTGCACGATGGCGCCAGCGGCGCCAGGAGCGGCATAAATCATGAGGTTCTCCAAGGGGTTTTAAAGTCCTGGGCGTCCACATTGACAGCCCAGGCCATTACTCTTTTTGCAAGCGCCATGCCACCGTCGATAACCCCAGGGTTTTTACCTAGTTATTACCTAAATTAGAGGCAAATGCGGGCTTTGCGCCCAATCGGAGAACGCTGATAGGCGCACCTGTCCGGGCAGCGGTATGGACAGTTGTAACAATTTGTTACGTTTGTGATCTGCATCAATGATCGGACCTTGTCAGCGCGACAGACGCCGATAAACTTCATTGACAAAAACAACGGCATCTAATGCCGCGACAGATTACAAACCATGCGTGAACACTCAATGCTCCCCGCACCGGTGCTCAGGCATGCACGTCAGCAATGGTTAGAGCAAGGCGCCAGCCTGTCACCGGCCATTGACCAAAGGGTGAGCCGCTCTTGGCTACGAAGCCAGGCTGCTGGCCTCTCGCCGATGGGCCGTTTGTCATGCACCGACAACCTAAGCGGCACGGCCCTGCAGCGCGCCAGGGCGCAAAGCCACGATGTGGTGAACCATTCCCAGCCGATCATGGAATACCTGTTGGCGCAGGTGCGACACAGCCACAGTATGGTTATTTTGGCCGACCAACACGGCGTGCTTATGCACACCCAAGGCGATTTGGACTTTTTAAGCAAGGCCGAGCGCGTGGCCCTCAAGTGCGGCGCATCTTGGCATGAAAGCCAGCGTGGCACCAATGCCATCGGCACGGCGCTGGCCGAATCAGACGAAATCGAAATACATGGTGCCGAGCACTACCTAGACCGAAACAGATTTTTGACCTGCGCTGCCTCGCCCATTGTCTCGGCCAAGGGCGAAGTGATGGGTATTTTGGACATCTCGGGCGACCACCGAAGCCGCCATCCGCACACCTTGGGCCTGGTCTCGACGGCAGCGCGAATGATTGAAAACAATCTTATGATGGCCTCCTGCAAGCACCACACTGTGCTCAAGTTGCATGCGCGGCCAGAAGGGATTGGCTCCGTTGCGCAGGGTTTACTCGCTTTTTCAGAAGATGGTTGGTTAATGGGCGCCAATCGGCGCGCCTTGGAAATGTTGGGCCTACGCCGCCAGGACATCGGCGCCGTGCAGTTGCACCACCTTTTCGATTGCCATCTGGACGCGCTGCTTGGCGCTGCGCATCGGGCGCTTGGACGCGACATTGCCCTTCACACCACCCAAAGCCAGCCCTTGTTTGCGAGCGTGCAACTGGCGCCCCATTTGTCGGTCAAAGCGCGGCCCAGTGTGGCATCGGCGGCCCCCGACGCGCTTAGCCAACTTGACACGGGTGATATCAGTTGGGCCAAGGCCGCCGCCAAGGCCCGCCGCGTGGCTGACAAAGACATCCCGCTGCTGCTGCTGGGCGAGTCAGGTGTGGGCAAGGAGTGGTTTGCAAAAGCATTACACGAAAGCTCGGCGCGCAAAGGCGGTCCGTTTGTGGCGATCAACTGCGCCGCCTTACCCGAACACTTGATTGAGTCTGAGCTTTTTGGTTACACGCCAGGCGCGTTCACGGGCGCAAGCAAGCAGGGCTCGATAGGCCGATTGCGCGAGGCCCAAGGTGGCACCTTGTTTTTGGACGAGATTGGGGACATGCCCTTGCTTATGCAGACCCGTCTTTTGCGCGTGCTGCAAGAGCGCCAGGTCACACCCTTGGGCGGTGGCCATGCCGTTGCGGTCAACTTTGCGCTGGTCTGCGCCACCCATCAAGACTTGCCCAAAGCCGCTGACACCGGGAGATTTCGCAGTGATTTGTACTACCGCATCAATGGGCTGAGCCTACAACTGCCTGCCCTGCGCGAGCGTAGCGACTTTGCAGCCCTGACGCGCCAATTGCTCGTTCGATGGGGTGGTCCGGTGAGTTTGCATATCGACGCCGATCTTTTGCTGGCGTTGAGCCGTTATCGCTGGCCGGGCAATTTACGCCAGTACAGCAATGTGCTGCGTACCGCCGTGGCGATGCTTGAACCTGACGAGGCATGCATTTCTTGGTCACACATGCCAGACGACTTGGTGGACATACTCCAAACCCTTAACCAGGCCTTGCCAGATTACCCCGAGCAGCCAACGCAAAATTTACATCAGCTATCGCAACAAGCGATAGCGCAGGCATTAGAAAACAGTCGTGGCAACATGTCTGCTGCCGCTCGACAGCTTGGCATAAGTCGGCAAACCTTGTACCGTAAATTGCAGTCTTGATGCGATGACGAAATATTGTCGAAGTAAATTTCGGAATAACATGGGCATTACCAAAGCAATGATTCGCCAACCACCGATTTGGCCCAAAGCCTGCATTCGGATTACCTATGTTGGCACCGTAAATGAAGCAACCTTCGCCCTCGAACTTGGTTTGCCGCCTATCTGAAGGGCAAGTTGCCGAAGGGCAAGTTGCCGATTGGCATTCAAGTGCTGAGGGCATAAAATCGCCCTAACCAAGGCAAATAGGCTGCCTTTTTGACAACCAAAACGCGAATTTGAAAAAAATAATCATCATTGCGGGACCAAACGGCGCTGGCAAAACTACATTTGCCCGCGATTTTTTACCTGCAGAGGCGCAAACCCTGCGGTTCATCAACGCGGACTTGATTGCCGCCGGGTTAGCGCCGTTTAACCCAGAATCTGCATCCCTTAAGGCCGGTCGCTTGATGCTTGAAGAAATCGACGAGTGCGTAGCTGCGGGCACTAGTTTTGCATTTGAAACTACTCTTTCGGGTCTAAGCTATTTACGCAAAATTGAACTTTGGAAACGCCTTGGGTATCAGGTGAAGTTATGGTTTTTATCCTTGCCCAGCGCCGATGCGGCGGTTTCCAGAGTGGCCATCAGGGTGGCACAAGGTGGGCACGATATTCCGGAGGATGTCATCCGCAGACGCTTCAAATCAGGTTTGGACAACTTTCATAGTCGATACAGCAAGATAGTTGACTCCTGGGCGTTTTATGACAGCTCTGGCTTTCAGCCAGTACTCATTGATTGGAGCGAAAAATGAATCCGATAGACATCAGAAAATCTCCAGATCCGGATTTGGCCGGATCTTATGCTGCCATGCAACGCGCAGCTCGGTCTGCTCAGGATCTGGCAATAAAGACCAACACCAGCATTCTGGTTGTGGTGGACGGAAAGAATGTCCACATCCCAGCCGCTGAGCTGATAAAAATGCGAGAAAGCGAAGGCCAATCAGTTATCAAGTGAGTTGCACATCCGATGCACCGACTGACGTTATCGCCGAAGAATTTAAATCGGCGCTTTGATCGTTAGTGCTGGCGACCCAAAGTGAAATCACCCTCACCCACTTGATTTTTCAATCCGATCCGAGTGAAAATGGGGCAAAAAACCAGTTTGTTGCATAATGCAACAAAATTAGGTATTACACGATTTATTACACGGTCTATTTTTAACTATATAAGTCATTGATTTATATGGGTATTTAAGCAGCCTAATTTTCTGTTAATCCGTAGGTCCCTGGTTCGAGCCCAGGTCGAGGAGCCAAAACCCTTTTAAAAACAACGACTTACATCGTTGTTTTTATTTGGTTTGTTAATTACACGGTTATTACACGAATATTAAGCCTGCCACTCATTGCTTTTTCCAAAAAGTGACTGTAAAGTGTATTTATGCGTATACCTACCAGTGAAACCGTCATCGTCAAACCTGAGCTGATTCGCTTGGTGCGCCGCTTGGACAGCAAAAAGTGGCAAGCTCACTACAAGCTGGAGAAAGTGAAAACTTGGTTCCGTCGCAGCACAGATACCGCTGATCCCAAGGAAGCCGCGCGCATCGCAGAACGCATGTGGATGAAGGCCACCTTTGACCACGAAGAAGGTCGTCCAGTCTTCAGCAAAAAGTTCAAGCCAGTGGCAGAGATCGTCCTGCACCGATTGGAGGCCGAGATCACTGCAG
>Ga0214919_10005403_pt1 | contig 18174 bp, 14 predicted proteins | sample LL1503_MetaG_FD_177994 | JGI IMG/M metagenome (GOLD analysis project Ga0214919, IMG submission 177994) | Freshwater microbial communities from Lake Lanier, Atlanta, Georgia, United States - LL-1503 | ecosystem: Environmental > Aquatic > Freshwater > Lake | place: USA: Georgia | collected...
GGTTTTGCAGAGGGTTCTCTAATATAAACGCATCTCCTCAATAAAAGATTCAAATTTGACAATTCGCTAGTTTTTCTTTGTTTTTTTCTTCTAAACAATATATAATTCGACTTTGAAACAAATAGAAAAAAGAAAAAATGCAACTTCGTAACATTGCTATTATTGCTCACGTTGACCATGGAAAAACAACTCTGGTTGACAACCTGTTAAAACAAAGCGGCACTTTCCGTACCAATCAACACGTGGCAGAACGTGCCATGGATAGTAATGACCTTGAGCGCGAGCGTGGCATTACAATCTTGGCAAAGTGCACATCCCTAAGCTGGGAAGATTTTCGTATTAATATTGTAGACACCCCAGGTCACGCCGACTTCGGTGGAGAAGTTGAGCGTATTTTAAGCATGGTTGATGGCGTTGTCATTTTGGTAGACGCTGCTGAAGGACCACTTCCACAAACAAAATTCGTGCTTGGTAAAGCTCTAAAATTAGGTTTGCGTCCAATTGTTGTCATTAACAAAATTGACAGACAAGACGCTCGCCCGGAAGAAGTTCTTAACGAAATTTTTGATTTGTTCGTTGCTATGGACGCATCTGACGAACAATTAGACTTTCCAATTTTATATGCATCGGGCAGAAATGGCTGGGCAGTACATGAACTAGGGGAGCCACAAGAAACGTTAATTCCTATGTTTGAAGTTATTACAAAGCATGTTCCTGCACCTAAGCAAAAAGCAGAAGGACCATTTTCTATGTTGGTAACAACACTAGAATACGATCCTTATTTGGGACGCATTTTAACGGGCCGTGTTGAAACGGGAAGCATTAAAGTAAACACTCCTATTCGAGTATTAGGTCAAAGTGGAGAACAAGTTGAACAGGGACGCATTGCGAAACTTTTGAGTTTCCGTGGCCTTGAACGTATAGCTGTTGATGAAGCACAAGCTGGTGATATTATTGCTATTGCTGGCCTTGAAAAAAGCACTGTAGCAGATACTATCTGCGCTATGGATGTAACACAACCAATCAAAGCTCAACCTATTGATCCACCAACTTTGGCAATGACCTTTTCAATTAATGATTCTCCTTTAGCAGGACAAGAAGGCACAAAACTTACATCTCGTGTACTTCGTGAACGCTTACTACGTGAATCTGAAGGAAACGTAGCTATTCGGATTACTGAAGCTACTGACAGAGATGCTTTTGAAGTAGCAGGCCGAGGAGAGCTTCAGCTCGGTGTGTTAATTGAAACAATGCGACGTGAAGGATTTGAGCTATCAATCAGCCGCCCACGCGTTTTATACAAAACTGATGAAGCAACAAACCAAAGACTTGAACCAATTGAAGAAATTGTTATAGATGTTGATGAAGAATATGTTGGTACAGTTGTTGAATCGTTAAGCTTGCGTAAAGCAGAAATGAAAGACATGTTCCCATCAGGTGGCGGAAAAACCAGAATTGTTTTCCATGGACCTTCTCGTGGACTTATTGGGTTTCATGGGCAGTTCCTTACAATTACTCGTGGAACAGGTGTCATGAACCGTTTATTCCATGACTACGCTCCATTTAAAGGCGCTATTGAAGGACGCGCCAATGGCGTGCTTATTTCAAATGGAACTGGCGAAGCAGTTGGATATGCACTATGGAAACTTGAAGATCGCGGCATCATGTTTGTTGAACATGGCACAAAGGTTTATGAAGGCATGATTATTGGTGAAAACAACCGTGACAATGACCTTGAAATTAACCCTTTACGTGCAAAACAACTTACCAATGTACGTGCTTCAGGAAAAGATGAAGCAATTCGTTTGACTCCTCCTAAGGTTATGACACTCGAGCAAGCTATTACTTATATTGAAGAAGACGAACGCGTTGAAGTGACACCGAAGTCAATTCGTATCCGTAAAGCAATTTTAGATCCAAATGAACGTAAAAAATTTGAAAAGTCACGCAATAAGTCATGACTTTTAGCGGAGCGTGTAAAATCTCAATATTGGCTCATCGCCAACAGGTTTTTATAGCTCCGCTTCTTTTTTTGTGGCTCATTATTATTCATTACATTTTGGGCTTCACTCTTGCCCCTATAACTTTGTTGACAACCGGATCGATTCTTGCGGTATATCAGCAGTTCAATACATTCACTGAAGATAGCTTCGATGGATTTTTTGACCATTGTCGCTACAACGGATTATCACCGATTGCTTATGCATGGGCAAAATCTGTTAGCGTTTTGGTTGGCACCCTTTTGCCGATGACGATAGCGCTTTTAATTTCTGAAACTGAAGCCGTTCAGTCATTACTTATATTTTCTCAATGGTGGATCCTAAGTATTTGCATTTCCTGCATATTAACCTTTATGCCCAATTCTAGCCCGTTGAACTTACTATTAGGGTGGCTTCCTTTGCTAATTTGCCCTTTTATATTTTTGGTAGATTTTTTTAACACAACAAACGGAAATAGTCTGCTGATTTTATTAGGATGTGATACCATAATAATAAGTGCTGTTTGTATTCCGTTTACATTTCATAAAAGTTAAGTGTGAAAAATGTTTTTTCTGGCTCCTAAATTTTGGCAACAAAACAATATGTTAAGTCGTGCTTTACAGCCAGTTGCATGGATGTATGAGTACATAAGTTTATGGTATAGCAAACGCATAAAACCTCAAAAAATTGCTGTTCCAGTTATTTGTGTAGGGAACTTAGTAATGGGCGGAGCAGGAAAAACCCCTACAGTGCTAGCTTTAGTTGATATGCTAAAAAAAATGAAACACTCACCACATATTTTAAGCAGTGGGTATGGAGCAGTTATCAAAGATTCAATTCAGGTTAATCCCAAGAAACATACTTATTTGCAAGTTGGGGATGAAGCACTACTTTTGGCAGAAAAAGCTCCTACTTGGGCGGGGCCAGATAGAGTGCTTTCTGCAAAACTTGCAATTAGTCATGGAGCCAGTATCATTATTATGGATGATGGACTGCAAAATAATAGCTTGCATAAAGACCTGAGCTTACTAGTGGTTGATACACTGCAAGGATTTGGAAATGGTCGCGTATTTCCGGCTGGACCATTGCGTGAATCACCTCAACGGGGTGTTCGTAAAGCTAGCTTAACAATTGCAATCGGCAAAGAACCATTGCCAAAAGGAATTCCGCAAGCAACACGTGCTCATATGACTGCCATCGATGAAGTAAATTCAAGACCCGTAATTGCTTTCGCAGGGCTTGGATATCCTGAAAAATTCAATCGCACATTGCAAGATTATGGATTTGATGTAAAACGATTTATTCCATTCCCTGATCATCACCCCTACACAATTCCCGAGCTTGAACGTTTGCTAAAAATATCTGAACGTAGAAAAATTGATTTGATCACTACTGCCAAAGACTTTTTGCGTTTGCCTGAACGCTTTAAAAAGAAGGTCTTTTCTTTTAATGTCAGTTTAGAATTTGAAGAGCCAGAAAAATTATACGAGCTGATTTCATCGAAATTACAAAATATTTCTTCTTCAATATAATTATTGGAAAAGAATAGACACAGCCATAGAACGAGCAAGCTCTAGTAGTTTAAAGGGGAAAATAACCATCCCACATAAAATAATGAATACAAAAACAACTAGCGTTTTCACAATATATTTTCGCAAAGAATATATTCTGTTGATTTTTAACGCAGACTGACTAAGAACGAAGAATCTTAAAACGTTTAAATAATATGCTGCACTAATAACTGTAGTAAGGATCGCCACCACGCCCATGAAGTAAGCAGATCTTGTAATGACGCTTTCTAAAACATAAATTTTCGCAAAGAAACCTGGCATCGGTGGAATACCAGCAAATGACAAAATAAACAAACAAAAAAGACTTCCTAGCATGGGAGAGCTCTGCATAATGCCACTAAGATCTTTAATGTCATTAATAGGTTTAAAGCTCTTTTCAAATATAATAAGTAAGGAAAACATTCCTAACATATTCAGAGAATAGAAAATAATGTAAATAATTGCAGAACTTAGCCCAAATTCTCCGCCCATTGCTGGCCCCATAAGCAGAAATCCCATATCACTTACTGAGCCATAGGCGAACATTCTTCTTAAATTTTGCTGACGCAACGCGGCCAATGACCCCCAAACCATTGATAAAATAGAAATTCCAACAAATAAGTATCTCCAATAGGTAAAAATCCCGTGAAAGGGGCACGTAAGCAGGTGAAGCAAGCTGAACACAGTAATAATTTTGGGGATGGTTACAATAAATAAAACAATTGGTAGCGGTGCTGCTTGATAAACATCTGGTGCCCACGTATGAAACGGAGCAACAGGAAGCTTAAAACACAATCCTATTAACACAAATAACATGCCGACTATTGCTCCGGCATGCTCAAAGTCATTTACGTATGTGCCGAAAAAATAAAAGAGCGTGTTAAAAAAACTAGTGCCTGTGAACCCATAAATTAAACTCATGCCAAAAAGCATCAATCCTGTGCTTATGGCGCCTATTGTAAAAAATTTAACAGCAGCTTCACTGCCTTGTTGATTGTCCCTATCTGCTGCCACTAATAAGTACTGACTTAAATGGCTCATTTCTAGCCCGATAAAAAAAGTAAGAAAGTGATTAGAAGAAAGAGCTACTGAACCACCAATTACTGAAAAAGTAGCAATGATCAACCATTCAAATTGCTTAATATTGTATGCGTTTAAAAATGAAAACAAACAAAAAAGTGCGATGGCAGATAGGCTGTATAAAATAATTTTTGCGCAAACACCAAACGGCATATGTATAAATAAACCATTCCAAAAAAACTGTTCCGATTTATCAGAAAGTAAAAGTAAAAAACATAAAAAAACTAATCCAAGAATAATGGTTCCAATTATTAAACGCTCGATCTTCTTTTGTTTGAATGCACCAATCACTAAAGATATTAAGGCGCTAATAGAAAGTATAAATTCGGGGATGGCAGGAATTGATTTTAAAATATTACCTAGCATATTGCAGCCTAATCTTATTATCTACTTGAATTGGTTTTACGTTCGTGTGACTTGTGTAGTATTGCGATACAGTTCTTCGAATAGGCGTCATGATTGGATTCGTACAGATTCCAAGCGTAATAATGCTTATAGTCAAAACTACTAAAACAGCACTTTCAAATGGCCTTAAGCGTAAGTGTAACTTATAGTCATTAATGTCTAATCTAGAATCAAGACCTAGCTTAGCTGATAGTTTTCCATAAAATACTTTGTTTACTAAGTTAAGCATATATACAGCACCCAAAACCATACCAGAGCAAGCAAATGCAGTAATAAAAGGACGAACGGAAAAGCTATCAATTAAGACTAAAATTTCTCCCACGAATCCGGATGTAAATGGCAACCCAATAGAAGCAAATGAAAAAATAATAAACATAATGCTGAAACCAGGCATTATTTTTATCAACCCACCGTAAAGGTTAATATCACGCGTATGGAAACGATCGTATAACATGCCTATTCCAAAAAATAATGCTGACGAAACAAGGCCGTGGCTTATCATTTGTATAATAGACCCTATCAATGCGTTGGGTTTAAAAGCAAAAATACCAAGCGTTACAATGCCCATATGTGCAATTGAAGAGTATGCAATAAGCTTTTTAATATCTGTTTGTGCAAGTGCAATTAACGACGCCCAAACAATTGCTATTACGCTAAGTACTGATATGTATGGAGCAAATAAAGTGCTTGCGTCCGGAAAAAGCGTAAGGCAAAAACGTATCATACCGTAGCCTCCCATTTTTAAGAGTACTCCTGCTAACAAAACGGATCCTCCTGCTGGCGCTTCAACGTGCGCATCTGGCAACCATGTGTGTACTGGCCACATGGGAATTTTAATAGCAAAGGAAACCATAAAACCAAGGAAAAGAAGTGTTTGAAGGTGTGGACTAATATGAAAATCTTGTAGTTCAATAAAGCTTAGAGTTTGCGCTTCTGTGTAAAGTTTTAAGATAGCTAGCAGCATAAATACTGAGCCAAATAACGTGTAGAGGAAGAATTTTATTGTTGCGTAAATTCTATTTTCTCCACCCCAAATGCCTATAATTAAAAACATAGGAATAAGGACTGCCTCAAAAAATATATAGAAGACAAACAGATTAGTTGCGGCAAAGCTGCCCACCATAAAGGCCTGTAACGCAAGGCACGAAATAGTGTATTCGCGAAGACGATCTTTTACAGAATACCACGTTCCAAAAATCATTAAGGTTGATAACCAAACCGATAAAATTACAAAAAATAGAGATATGCCATCGATACCTAATTCAAAATCAATACATGTGCTTTTGATCCAAAGATACTTTTCGCTAAATTGAAAACCAGGATTATATGAATCAAAATAAAACCATAACCCACCGGCCAAAATTGAATTGATGCAACTAACAAATCCTGCAATTCGTTTTGCATTTTCGCTATTTTCTTTACGCACTAAAGTACAAACGAACCCTGCCAAAAAAGGCAAAAGAATCATCAATGACAAAATTGGTATATTCACAAGCGCCCCGTAGCCAAAGATAGTTCCTTTGAAAATTGAGGGTATGACTGCATAAAGAGATACATCGCTAGTATTAAGACGATTCCTAAAATAGCAATAAATCCATAGTGGAACAAATAGCCGGTTTGTGGCTTTTGCATATACCCGCCTAATTTTAGGGTTAAATTAGCAATTCCATCAGGTCCAAGTTTATCAATCGCCCCCCTATCTCCTGATTTATATAAATAACTACCAAATTTTGTAAAATGAGCACCAATTTTCTTCTCATAAAACTCATCAATGTACCATTTGCATTTGAAAAATTGGAAAATTTTTGGAAATTTTTGCTCAATTAGTGATGAAACCAAAGGCTTTTTAATATAAATATAATAACAAGAAAAAAGGGCCAATACTGCAAAAGCAAGCGGGAGTAATCCCACCCAAAAGGAAGTATGTGCTGAAGGGTAAGCAGAAATACTTTCGTTCCAAGAAAATCCAAATGATTGATCAATAAGTAATTTAAACCCTACATACCCCATAATAATTGAGCCAAAAGCCAATACATTAACAGGATATTGCATACCTTTTCCTGTTTTATGGATGTGCGCAATAACGTGTTCATTAGCATTTGGTTTGCCATAAAACACTAAAAACAAAAGTCGCCATGAATATAGTCCTGTGATCAATGTCAGCAACAAGCACAAACAGTAATACGCATGCGCAAAAGGAATGGAGGATATATAAACAGATTCAAATATTAAATCTTTTGAATAATAACCTGCAAAAAAAGGAAATCCTGTAAGCGCAAGTGTACCAATTATCATTGTGTAATAACTAGCTGGAAGGTACGATTTTAGCCCTCCCATTTTCAAAATATTTTGTTCATGAGACATTGCATGAATAACAGTGCCTGCACAAAGAAATAGTAGCGCTTTGAAAAAAGCATGCGTGAACAAATGGAAAAAGGCAACTGAATATGCTCCTGCTGCACAGGCCATGAACATCATGCCTAGCTGGCTGCAAGTGGAATAAGCAATAATTTTTTTTATGTCTGTCTGTGCTAAGGCAACAGTGCCGGCAAATAGGGCAGTTATCAAACCAATAAGCATCATTACTTCTTTTGCAAATGGTGCTAATTCAAACAACGGACTAAATCGAATGATAAGAAATACACCAGCTGTCACCATTGTAGCGGCATGAAGTAAAGCAGAAACAGGCGTAGGCGCTTCCATTGCATCAGGTAACCATGTGTGCAACCCAAACTGACCAGATTTACCCATAGCTCCCAAAAGTAATAATAGCCCAATGGTATTGAGCCATTGCAAGCTAGGCAATGATTCTGTTTCTTTTAACAACGAAAAAAATTCTTCAAAATCGAGTGTGTGAAAAAAAGTAAATATAGCGCCCAAAGCTAGCACGATACCGATATCGCCAATTCTATTCATAATAAAAGCTTTTATCGATGCGGCTGTAGCAGAAGGCCTTTCATGCCAATATCCAATTAATAAATATGAAGCCAGCCCCACACCTTCCCATCCACAAAACAGTTGAAGCATGTTGGGCGCTGAAACAAGTAAAATCATCATAAAAGTGAATAAGTTTAAGTGGCCAAAAAAGCATAATTTATCAGGATCATCTCGCATATATTCTACTGAATACACATGCACAAGCAGCGAAATAAACGTCACTATTAATATCATTAACGTACTTAATGGATCAAAAAGAAAACCCCAATCTATACGAACGGTTTCAGACTTGATCCACGTAAAAAGATGAACTAACTCAGAAAATTGAGTGTCAGCTATCTGATAAAAAAGACAGCAGCCTGCAAAAAAACTAATAAAGATCGTAGCTACACAAATCCAGTGCCCTGTTTGATGATTATTATATGCCCTGATATAACCAAACAGTGCTCCTAAAAGTGGAGCGCCTAAACATAGGCATCCAAGCTGAAAAGAATTCATCTTCAATAAACTTAATTATGTGGTTTAATCTTATGCCGAATTTCACACAAATACTAGCAAACCAGCGTGAAGAAATTAAGCAGGAATTTTTGTTGATAAATACTGAATAAACATCCAGTGAATAAGTTGTGCCACTGCGTACAGGGAACACATTAGCATTATGCTAGAATGATCAAAAAATAAATAAGTCGCCATACAAGTCAACAAACTGTTGAGAGTCAAATAAGTAAGAGTAACAAGCGCATGACTATTAAAAAATTTAGCTTGATGATGAAAACCATAGTCCCCGAATGATGAGGTAATAGACCGCTTATCAACGAACCTGCGCACAATTGTAAATGCCACATCACCCCAAGCAAAACCAAGAGGGAATAATGCAAACATAACGAAACTATCATGAGGGATCAAAATGCTTGGAAATTCATGTTGGACGGGAGCCAAGTTAAAAATAATAGCAAAATAAGAAAAACCTAAAATTGTGCTACCTGTATCTCCAATAAAGACCCGTGCTTTTGGAAAATTAAAAAATAAATAAACTAACGTAGAAACCCACAAAATCCAAAAAATACTATTGGTGGGAGCAAAGGCACTTAACAGAAAACCAACAGTAAGTAACCACTGACTTGCAAGTAAGCCATTTAGCCCATCTAAAAAATTGCAGGCATTTATCAGGCCTACACCTATAAAAAACCAACATAAATATTCAACCGCACTTAAATCTTGCTGCGTCAAAACTAATCCCACAGCAAAAATATGACTGAAAAGCCTTGTTTTATAATTCAACTCTTTTTTGTCATCAATAAATCCAACAACTGTAAGAATCAAAAGCCCTAAAACAAAAGTTACTGACGGCAAGTCAATATTTATAAGAGAAGCTTTAGCTGCAAAAAAAAATCCAAAAAAAATAAAACTTATGCAAACACCCGCAGCAGTAGGAGTTGCCATCGAATGAGAAGAACGATGACTAGGAATATCTTTTATTCCTATTTTTTTCCAGATAAGCAAACAGGTCGTCATCAAAACAGCCGCTACAACCCACGTATACATAACGCTATCCATCATTGTTTCTACGAATTCAATAATAGTGATTCTCCATTGCGCAATATGGCATCTGCTGCCTGAGTGAAAGATCCATCTTCGTTATGTATAAACATTCCACTTAAAAGACTTAGGCTACCTTTTGATCCCTTTATACCTTGAACAATCACTCTTTTCGCTGAATGGTTTTTTGCAGGCCACAAAGGAAAAATACTTACATCGCCAACCTTGCCATAAAACAAGCTCAAAAGTCGATCAAGCATATCTGCTCGATAAATGAAGGTAATTTTTCCTTGTGGCTTCAGCATTAACAGGCAAAATTTTATCCATGCTTCCATATCTGCCAGCTCTTCATGATTACTAAGCGCTTTTGAATCAACTGGTGATAAACGCCCGCTATTCATTTCAAAGTAGGGAGGATTAGATATAACTTGACTATAACTACCTGCAGCTAAACGAGGGGGCGGACTTTTTAGATCCCCATGAAGTATTTCAACTCGTTCTCTTAGATTATTAAGGCGAATGTTATCTGTTGCTAAGCGCACAAGATCTTTTTGACGTTCAATCCCCATGATTCGACAATAGGGAAAACGAGCAGCTAAACATAAACCAGCAGCACCTACTCCGGCACCTACGTCTAGCACACTTTCTCCTGGCTCTACAGAAATTGAAGCTGCCAATAATAGCGGATCTATAGCAACTCTATACCCTTGTACAGGTTGACGTATCATAATTTTTCCACCAAGAAGTGAATCTTCTGTATAGGCGTTATTTTCTGAAGTTTCTAAAAGTGCGTGCACAAAACGCTATCCTGAGCGGGTTAAATAGACTAAATTATACTGGAAATTGTTCCCAGTTGGATAGGTTAATTTGTTGCAAGAATGCCAAATTGTGTTGGATCCCTTATATCATTTAAGAAATAACTTCCAAAGTAGCTTGCAACAAGTAGATAAGTTGATATTTGAAAATATTTCGACCAGCGAACCGCTCATCAAAACAATTGCTACAACATTAATTTCAGCTGGCGGAAAACGCTTGCGTCCACTTTTATGCTTAGCGTCCAGTCAATTGACAGGAAAAGTCACGCAAAATAGCTTTTATTTAGCTGCCGCAGTGGAACTTATTCATGCAGCAACGCTTTTACACGATGATGTCGTTGATGAATCATCACTACGCCGCGGCAAACAAACGGCGAACATTTGCTGGGGAAATAAGCCAAGCATTCTAGTAGGTGATTTTCTTTTTGCCCGTGCCTTTGAACTAATGGTTAAAACTGAAAATGTCCGTTATTTAGATATTTTAGCAAGCGCCTCCGCAAAAATTAGTGAAGGCGAAGTCACTCAGTTACGGTGCATTAAGTCTCTAAACCTTGATACAGCTGACTATTTAAGAATTATTGAATATAAAACCGCAACACTTTTTGCAGCAGCATGTCAAACCGGAGCACTTGCCGGAGGAGCAAACGCAGACACAGCAAATCAGTTATATGAATTCGGTAAAAATTTTGGATTAATGTATCAAATAATAGATGATGTACTTGATTATACTAATGAAAATCGCGGTAAACAGATGGGTGATGATTTTCGTGAAGGCAAGGTAACATTTCCTATTTTGCTAGCTTATCAGGCCGATACTGATAAAATTTTTTGGCACCAATGCTTTGATAGCAATAGAGTAAATAATATAGAATTTAGTGATGTGGCAAAACGTCTTCACGACTTAGGCGCATTCGAACAGTCTATTGTTGCAGCCACACAGTATGCACGCAAAGCTCAAGAATCCTTGCAATTATGCAATTCACCAATTTCAGACACAATGCATTCACTAGTTGAATCATTTTTGAAGAAATAATGCACTGCTAAATTTTTGTCTTCAACATCAAAGTGACTTTATCATCATTCGTTTTGCTAATAGTTATGAATCCTGTTTTTTCATAAACACAAATAGCTGAAACATTTGCGGTGTCTGGATCAACAAAAACATTATCAAAATTAGAAAAAACATGAATATCTAAAAATAATTTTAGTGCTTTTGTACCAATGCCTCGTCCTACAAATTCTGGCTCACCTATGTACCAATCTATGGCTGCACAAGATTCAGGTAACTCCATTGCATAGTCATGCTCTCGTGGAAAATCATGTTTGTTATAGTACTGTATATAACCAATAGGTTTACTCTCCACAGAAAAAATGTAGGCATTCATTAAATTGCTGCCATTTAGGTAAGGCTCGTATTTTTTTTGAATTAGCTCTGGTGTCCATTCTAAATGTGAATCCCACCAAGTTTTAACATGCGGAGTTTCCAACCACTTCAAAAGAAGTGGAAAATGATTTTCTGTAAGGGCATCGAAAATTATGTTCACAGAGTTTTGTCCTGAAATTTTTTCCAAAGCGTTGCTACATCAGCAGATCTTAAGTACTGTAAATTTCTTTTTAATGTTTCTAAATTCCAGTCCCACCATTTGATTTGAAGTAGCTTTGCAATATCTTCATTTTCAAAGCGTTTCTTAATCAAGCGTGCAGGATTACCACCCCAAATTTCATAAGCACCAACATTTTTTGTAACCACAGCACGAGAAGCAATCACTGCACCATCTGCAATTTGCACGCCAGGCATAATAAGTGCTTCAGCACCAATCCACACATCATTGCCAATAATCGTGTTGCCTTTCCATTGATGTCCTGGAAAAAAAGAATCATCAAATCCATGAAGAGGATGCACTGCAATCCAGTTATAATTATGCCCTTGAGTACCGCACATCATGAATTTTGCACCAGTGGCGATTGAACAAAACTTACCAATAATCAATTGATCTATATTTTCAGGATCTGCACTATTATCAACCTCGTCCAAATACATAACGCATTCTTCAAATGGTTTTCCGTGATAATAACCAGAATAATATGAATGATCGCCTGCAATAATATGCTTACTTTTCACATGATCTTTGATGATGATTGATTCCCGATAAGAATTAAATAATGCCATGCAGCGATTCTTCAAATACCAATTTTATTTACACTTCCCCCAAAACACACAAACTTGTCAACCTTTTAAATCTATTTACACAAACACATCATATCTCATATTATAATATTATGTTACAAGGTGCGTTGCTAAATTTATAGCGATGCTTAAATAGGAATTCGGTTCTGCTATACAGCATATTCCGAAGCTGCCCCCGCAACTGTGTGCGGTAAGTCGTTTAAACACAAAGTCACTGGGAAACTGGGAAGACGTTTAAACCACTATGACCCGCGAGCCAGGAGACTTGCCGTGAAGCATTTTACTAACATCGGGCGGGGTGCACCGGTTGAGAGTTCAGGTGCAACTCTTTGCACTTTTTAGCTTTCACAACATGGCTCTGACCCTTATTTAAAATGAGGGACTATGAAAACAAACAATGCTTACGACTTTGACCAATATGGTCATTTGATCGACTTCAATCCTTTCCAAAGAGTTGTTCCATTTCCACAAACTCAAGAACAAAAACAACTGTATCAAAAGGCTGCTGTTCGTCCAAAAACTCATAAAGTTGATCCATCATCAATTGCGTTAGATTATTCCAGAGATTCTTTACTTACCAACTTTGGAAAAGCAACGCTTGATGATCGTTATGTTCTTGAAAATGAAAATTATCAACAAATGTTCGCTCGAGTAGCATGTGCTTATGCTGATGATCTTGATCATGCTCAAAGACTTTATGACTATATTTCAAAGTTATGGTTTTTGCCCTCAACTCCAATTTTATCGAATGGCGGGGCTAAACGAGGCCTACCGATTTCCTGTTTTTTAAACACTGTTAGTGACAACTTAGATGGCATTGTCACCACCTGGAATGAAAATGTGTTGCTGGCATCTAATGGTGGAGGTATTGGCACTTATTGGGGTTTTGTTAGAAGTATTGGTGAGCCGGTTGGGCGAGCTGGAAAAACCTCGGGCATTATTCCATTTGTGCGCGTAATGGATTCTTTGACCTTAGCAATTAGCCAAGGGTCCTTACGTCGCGGAAATGCTGCAGTGTATTTGGATATTCATCACCCTGAAATTGAAGAATTTTTAGAAATTCGTAAACCTTCTGGGGATTTTAATCGTAAAAGTTTAAACCTTCATCATGGAATTAACATTACCGATGAATTCATGGTGGCAGTTCGCCAAAATGCAGAATTTCCTTTGCGAAGCCCTAAAACAAATGAAGTTATAAGAACTGTTGATGCACGTAACCTTATGTCTAAAATTCTTGAAATGCGTATGCAAACAGGTGAACCTTATTTAGTGTTCATTGACACAGCTAACAAAGCGCTATCTAAGCACCAACGCGAACTTGGACTTAAGATCAAGATGTCGAATTTGTGTAGTGAAATTTTGTTACCAACTGGCCCAGATCATTTAGAAAATGACAGAACCGCTGTATGTTGTTTATCATCTTTAAATGCTGAAACCTGGGATGAATGGCACGATGACCCACTAATTATTGAAGATGTTTTAAGATTCTTAGATAACGTACTTCAAGCTTTTATCGATGAAGCACCCAAGGGAATGGAACGCGCAACATACTCCGCAACACGTGAACGCTCTGTTGGCCTTGGACTAATGGGGTTTCACTCATTTTTGCAATTAAAAAGCTTGTCTTTTGAAAGCGCTTTAGCAAAAAGCTGGAACATGAAAATGTTTAGGCACATACGAAAAGCAGCTGATGCAGCATCTGTACAGCTTGCAAAGGAACGTGGCGCTTGCTTAGATGCCAAAGAAAAAGGCATCTTGGCAAGATTTAGCCACAAACTTGCCATAGCTCCCACTGCTTCGATTAGTATTATTTGCGGAGGCACAAGCGCCGGCATTGAACCTATTCCGGCCAATATTTACAACCACAAAACCCTTTCTGGGAATTTCGTGGTAAAAAATCCTCATTTAGAAAAATTACTTGTTGATAAAGGCTTAAACACGGATGAAATTTGGCAATCAATTATTGAACAAGAAGGGTCAGTTTGTCACTTAGAGCAATTAAACCAGCATGAAAAAGATACATTCAAAACTGCTTTTGAAATTGATCAACGTTGGATTGTTGAACTGGCTGCAGATCGTTCTCCTTTTGTGTGCCAAGGACAATCAATCAATCTTTTTTTACCTGCAGATATTAATAAATGGGATTTGTTAATGCTGCACTGGATGGCCTGGGAAAAAGGCGTGAAAAGTTTATATTATTGCCGATCGAAATCTATCCAACGTGCTGAACACGCAGGTCGAAAAGATCAAAAAATTGAGATGGCCAATAGTACCAATACAGATTATGAAGAATGTTTAGCTTGCCAATAGGAAAAAATTTATGACCAAAAATTATGCAGATGTGAATCCACAAGAACTTCAAGGCAAAGGTATTATCAGCCTTTTAGATTCATCAGGAACTTATGATATTGATCGTTACCCTTGGGCTTACCAAGCCTGGAAAAGACAACAACAAATTCATTGGATGGGCGAAGAAGTCCCTCTTGGTGAAGACCTAAAAGATTGGCAATCAGATAAGCTAAGCGCAAGTGAACGTAATTTATTAACGCAAATTTTTCGCTTTTTTACGCAGTCTGATGTCGAAGTAAGTGATAACTATTTCAAACGTTATATTCCTATTTTTCAACCTCTTGAAATTCAAATGATGATGGCTGCTTTTACAAATATGGAAACTATTCATATTGATGCTTACGCGTTGCTTCTAAAAACACTGGGCATGCCAAAAACAGAATTTTCCGTTTTTAAAGAATATTCATCTATGCGTGCTAAATCTGATTACATGAAAACTTTTGGCACTAATACATGCGCTGATATTGCGCGAACATTAGCTATGTTTGGGGCTTTTACCGAAGGCATGTCTTTGTTTGCAAGTTTTGCAATGCTTATGAATTTTCCACGTTTTAATAAAATGAAAGGTATGGGACAGATTGTTTCCTGGTCTGTACGTGACGAAAGCTTACACTGCGAAAGCGTTATAATGCTTTATCATGAATGGGCATTACAAACTGGAGCTGTCACTAAATCAGTTGAGTCTGACATTATTGAAGTGGGAAAAACTATGGTTTCTTTAGAAGATAAATTTGTTGAATTGGCTTTTGAAGTTGGTGAAGTTCAAGGCATGACCGCAAATGATATTAAGCAATATATTCGCTATATTTGCGACTGGCGATTAACACAACTAAAGCTTCGACCAGTATACGGATATTTTGTAGAAAACTCCGGTGAATATTCTCAATGTAAACCGCACCCCCTGCCCTGGTTAACATCTATTCTAAACGGAGTTGAGCACGCAAACTTTTTTGAAACACGTGCAACTGAATATTCAAAAGCAGCGACCAAAGGCGAATGGCATGGCGCTGAAGGAATCTGGCAACTGTTTGATCAACGAAAGAAAAGCGCCTAACTGCGCTTATTCTACCGTTACTGATTTTGCTAGATTACGTGGCTGATCAACGTCCGTCCCTTTATGCAAAGCTGTATAATAAGCGATGCATTGAACCGCAATTGTGTAGATAAAACAAGCATTCATAGATGTTGTTTTAGGAAGCAACACTTTATGAAATTCAGGGCAGTTAACAGTAAATGTATTATCATCAGTTAGCACAATAATGGGCGCACCTCTGGTAGCAACTTCTTGAATATTTGATGCTGTTTTTTCAAACCACACATCATTAGGAGCAATGGCTATTAAAGGTGTTAGCTTATCTACCAATGCTATTGGGCCGTGTTTTAATTCGCCAGCAGCGTATGCTTCGGCATGAATATATGAAATTTCTTTAAGTTTCAAAGCACCTTCTAGGGCAACCGGATAATTTGTGCCACGACCAATAAACAAAACATCACGTGTTTGCGAAAGCTTTAAACCTAGCTCATCAAAAGCGGATATATCTTGTAGTACTTGTGCTGCTAGTTTTGGCACATGGAGTAGTTCGCGATAATGCGCTGATAAGCTAGTTACATTAATAGATTTGCGTTGTTCTGCAGCGTGCAGTGTCAACATGCAAAGCACTGCCATTTGTGCCGTAAATGCTTTTGTTGATGCCACGCCAATTTCTGGGCCTGCCAACGTTAAAATATGGTGATCTGCCGCTCTTGTCATAGAGCTTTCAGGCACGTTCACAATTGCCAAAGTTATACATCCCTTGCTTTTTGCAAGATTTAACGCTGCTAAAGTATCACTAGTTTCCCCTGATTGAGACACGAATATGCATATATCATCTTTGTTTAAAACCGGATCACGATAACGAAATTCAGAAGCTAAATCGACATCACACAAAATATGCGCATATTTTTCAAACCAATATTTCGCAGTTAACGAGGCGTAGTAAGATGACCCACAAGCAATTAGCCGGATCCTTGAATGCTGACCTGAAAAATCAATAGGTATACTAATGCGACTTTCAAGTGTTTGTTCATCAATTAATGACAAGAAGGTATCGCTTAGTGTTTGAGATTGTTCAAAAATTTCCTTTAACATGAAATGACTGTATTCCCCCTTACTAGCAGCGCCTGTTGCCAGATTAAGGTGTTTAATAGGCCTACTGACAACCAGACCTTCTTCGTTGAAAATGCTGTAATCAAAGCTACTGCTGCGCTGCATAACTACAACATCACCTTCTTCCAAATAACAAATTTTTTGAGTCCAAGGTGCTAGTGCCCAAGCATCTGATCCTAAAAATAATTCATTGTCATTAATTCCTAATACCAAAGGGCTTCCACGGCGTGCACCAATAATTATATTTGGGCTGTCTGAAAAAATAATAGCTAAAGCAAATGCTCCATGAAGCTTTGAAAGCGTTTCTTTCACAGCATTTTCAGGAGTTTTTCCTAATTGCAAAGCTTGATCAATTAAGTGAACAACAACTTCTGTGTCTGTTTCACTTTTAAAAACCACTCCTCTTTTTATAAGATCATCTTTTAAAAGCTGGTAGTTTTCAATAATACCATTGTGCACAACAGCAACGCGGTCAGTCGCATGTGGATGTGCATTCTGGTGGGTAGGCGATCCATGAGTCGCCCAACGAGTGTGTCCAATACCAACAGCTCCATCGACAGGATCTCGTTGCAAAAGATCTTTTAACGATTGAAGTTTACCTTCGGCACGTCGCTTTGTAATGGCGTTGTTATCAATAGTTGCTATACCTGCAGAATCATAACCACGGTATTCTAACCTAGATAATCCATCTATTAACCGCTCTGCAACTGGGTTGCATGATAAAATACCTATAATTCCGCACATAAAAATCTCCTTTTTCAATAGATGCAAGTGTGATTTGTTGTGGTATAAAAGTCTATAGTTGAAATCTTTTGTAAAAAGTAATGAGCATTATCGTAGCTAAACGGCCAAATTTTTTGCGACGCATGTATGATTGGTGTTTGCAAGCAGCTGAAACAAAGCGCGCTAAATACATTATGTACGCTGTGTCGTTCGCAGAAAGTTCATTCTTTCCTTTGCCCCCTGATTTAATGCTTATCCCTATGATTTTGGCAAATCGTCTTCTTGCGTGGAGATTAGCTTTTGGTGCAACAGTTTGTTCAGTTGTTGGTGGCTTGTTAGGCTATGCAATTGGGTATTATTTATATGCCACAATTGGGCAATGGATCATTGAGACCTACAGTTTGCATAGTGCTTTTGAACGTTTTCAAGCAGATTTTAAAACATATGGGTTTTGGATTATTGC
>Ga0214919_10005406_pt1 | contig 18170 bp, 14 predicted proteins | sample LL1503_MetaG_FD_177994 | JGI IMG/M metagenome (GOLD analysis project Ga0214919, IMG submission 177994) | Freshwater microbial communities from Lake Lanier, Atlanta, Georgia, United States - LL-1503 | ecosystem: Environmental > Aquatic > Freshwater > Lake | place: USA: Georgia | collected...
AATGATGGCGCGGGGATCGGGGCGGTACCAGCCTATCTGGCCTGTCCCTGCGTCTGGCATTGGAAAATAACCATTGGAATAGGCGTAAACGAGGAGCTGGGGCGATAATGGCGACCGGTTGGGCATGGACCGCCTTTCGTTATGCGTCAGGATGCTTTTTTCTGGCCCGTTTTATTGCCATCCTGGTGCACCACCATGTAGGCCTTTGACTCGACAAAAAGACCAAAGAGATCGGCGTCGAGTTTTCCCGCCTTGACCTCCATTTCAAGGATATCCAGGGATTTTTCGGGCGGAAGTGATTTCTTGTACGGACGATCGGCGGCAGAAAGGGCGTCATAGATATCAGAAATCGTCATCATCCTGGATTGGACAGGAATCTGTTCGGCAACGGCACTGGTTGGATATCCGCTGCCGTCCAGTTTTTCGTGATGCTTCGCAGCAATTTGTGGGACGTTGGCAAGTTTTTTGCCCCACGGAATTTTACGTAGAAACTCGTAAGTGTGGACAACGTGACTTTGAATTTCGGCAAATTCCTCTGCCGTCAGTGATCCGCGTGATACCGACAGGGCCTTCACCTCGTGGTCTTGAAGGAGTCGTCGTTCTTCGTTGTTGATGTCATGGAAGTGAATGTTGGCAATGTCTTTCAGTCGGTCAAATCCGCCCTGCTCAAGAACCGTCGGCTGATTGGCCCGCTGAATGAAAGTCATGAATTCATCGAGCATGCGATTGCGCTGGTCGCGTTCGGCCTGGAGCTGTTCGGGGTTCATCCCCAAGGCCATCATGTCAGGCCTCTGCATGATGTTGAGTTGGGTTTTGAGGTAGTCGATCTCATAACTTGCCCGGACCAGGTTGAAACGTTCTTGAATCAGGGCCAGGTCTTCCGGGTAAAGCTTGTTTGCCTTGACCAGGACGGCCTCACGTACGCCCAGTTTGCCGAAGTCGTGGAGCAGAGACGCGTAACGAATTTCCCGCATTTCGTCGTCGTTAAAGGAGACCTTCCCGTATTTTCCAGTGTCTGTCCGGTCCACCACGCGGGCCAGTTCGACGGTAAGGGCTGACACGCGGTGTGAATGTCCGCTCGTTGTGGGATCTCGCTGTTCGATGGCGGTGACCGAGGCGTCCACCAGACCGTCGAAAAGCTTCTGAATTTCTTCGGTCATCCGGGCGTTTTCAAGGGCGATCCCTGCCTGTTGGGCCACAATTTCGACATAGGAAACAGACTTCGCATCGAATGGGCAAACTTCACTGGCGAAGTCGGCGGGCGTCAAGAGGCGTTTCGCTGCATTTTTTTTGCAATTGATCAGCTGAATGACGCCGATAACCTGATGGGAAATATCAAACATCGGCAGGGTCAGCATGGAACGGGATTGGTAGGCGATCCGCTCATCCCAGCTGCGATCGTGACGGATTTTGAAAGGGTTTTTTTCAGGGTCTGAGTCCAGCGCGTACAGGTCAGGAATATTGATGGTGTCGCGATTCAAAACAGCATTTCCGACAATGGAATTGCGGTTGATGGGTAATTTGAATTCGCTGAGGTTTTGTTTTACAGAATGATTCTGAGTGAACCGGAAATGCAAAATCTCATCGCCAGGTTTTTGATGGGCGGTGATGCCATTGGATTCCACGGAGGATTCAATTGTGTAAATGGATCCAGCATCCGCACAGCAGACTTCGCGGGCCTTGAGCAAAATCAGGTTGAGCAGTCTTGGGATGTCTCTTTCGCCGTTGAGTTCGCGGGATATCGACATCACCGATTTGATGTTTTCGGAATCGCTGCGCAGGTCATCGCCGATCTTGTCAGACTTCAGAAAAAATTTGTGAAGTTGCAGGATATTGTTGATCGTGGAGCGCCAGACGGCGCCTGTTGTCGGCAGGGTCGCGGTCTGGACAGGCGCCTCAGCCATCCATTGGGGGATTGCGCCCTGGGTGGCCAAAACATCATTGAGGTTGTTCATGGTGGACGTCTTGTTGGTCAGCATCAAAACCACAGTTCCGGTGGATGGACCGGGATTTGTTACTTTTTTGAGCAGATTTGGCTTGGTCCAAATTTCTGGAGGTAGCGCGAGGATGTGCAGGGACTCGTTTTTGATATGGATGAACCCACTCTCGTCCAAGGCGCTTAAAGCGACGGTGAAGCCCTTCAGGGCTTCATCTTGGGCCGTGAAAGCGATAACTTGCGCGATGCTTTCGAGAGGGTGCGTTTCGGCGGCCATGGGGTACCTTCAGGAGTTGTCTGGGTGTTCTTTAATGATACCTTTTTGCCAATTTCGAGTTAAGGTTTCGTCGGCTACAAGTCGCTGATTTTGGAGTGAAAATGGAAGTCGGAGTTATTGTCGATTTGGAAACAAACGGCGTTGATCCCAAGGTGGATCAGGTGGTTGAGGTTGGTATCGTGGAATTTGCAGTGTCGTCGGCTCCCGCGGGCGGTTTGCGTGCAGACATGATCGGGAGCTATTCGGCCCTGCAGGATCCGGGGCGTCCCTTGCCGCCGGAAATCGCCAAGCTGACCGGTTTATCGGACGAACTACTGGTGGGCCGTTCTGTCGATTGGACTTTGGTGCGCCAGATGTTGTCGCGGGCCAGTGTCATCATCGCTCATAATGCGGCTTTTGATCGTGGGTTTTTGGAGCGCCGTCCGGAGCTCGAGGGTCTTGCCGCTCATTGGGCTTGTTCGGTGAAGCACATCAATTGGAGAAAACACGGGTTCCGTACGAGGGCGCTGAACTATCTGGCAGCCGATCAAGGATTCGTGAATCCTTTTGCCCATCGCGCCTTGTTCGATTGTGCGACGACCTTTCGTGTCGTTACGCCTTATTTCGAAGAACTGATCCGGCGGAGTTACCTGCGGGAATATTTGGTCAGTGCAACGGGGGCTGCGTTTGAAACCAAGGATGTCCTGCGTGAGCATGGATACCGGTGGAATCCCGATGCGCGGGTTTGGGCCAAGACCTTGCTGGAAGACGAGTTGGAAGAAGAGCGGGCGTTTCTGATAAGCGATGTTTACAAGGGTGCGAGCCGGCACAAGGAAGAAGAAATCCGCAATCCGTAGGGGCTGCGTCATCCTGAGCTGCGCCCGGCGTCATCCTGAGCGTTCACCCGTCATCCTGAGCGTTAGCGAAGGATCCTTTCTTCAACACCGCCAGCGAATGCTTCATTGGTCCGGCGCTCGTCCATGGTGCCCCCCGCAGTCGCGTCATGCGCAAAGTGCTCCTCAACTTTTAACACCAAATTCCGTGCCGCGCATGACTGCTCTGCGGGGCCTCCCATGGCCGGCTGCCCCAATGGATCCTTCGCCGGAGGCGGCATTGTGCCTTCGAATACGAAAGTCACGGATACGCGACCGGGAATACTTTCCGCGGAAAGTCGCGGGCTATCCGATGCTAGGCGATGCTAGGCGATGCGATTATCAGGTCTCGTATTTTTCGCGCTGCGCATTCCGTCTGCATGAACGCAGCCCGTCATCCTGAGCTGCGTACTCCGTCATCCTTAGCGAAGCACCCCGTCATCCTGAGCCTACTGCGAAGGATCCTTTCTTAAACGCCGTCGGCGGTGGGATTGCGCCTTCGACCGCCAAAGTGACGGGAACGCGATCGGGAATACTTTCCGCGGAAAGTCGCGAGCGATGCGATACGATGCTAGGCGATGCGATTATCATTTCTGATGCATCCGTTTTTTCTTGACAGGAAAATAGAAGCCATTTTTCGCAAATGATTTGCGTCCTTACTGGCTAGCGTTTTCGCTATGGCAGACGTCCAAATTAAGGCGCAGATCGACGCGAAATAATTTTAGCCGACGGTGCAGGTCCGCACTGCGAACCGGCGACGGCAGACCGCTTTGCGTGATCCAAAAAAACCAATGGTAAGAGTTTTGTGCGACGCATCCGAAGAAAGGATCCTTCGCTAACGTTCAGGATGACGGGGTGCGGCTCAGGATGACGGTTCTATTTCTCCGACAGGCTAGCTCAGGATGACGGGGTCCAGCTCAGGATGACGGCCATGAATCTAGCAAAATGATGGCAATTTTTAAGCAACGATAAAACAGCTGGGGTGGAATATGGAATTGATAGAAATCGGCGCGACAAAAAAGCTTTCCGATGCCGATCTGACCACGACGTTGAAAAAAGCCATCGCCGCAGAGCGCAATAACATTGCGACGTCCATCGCATGCCTGATTGAAATCACGGCGCGTGATCTGCACACCCGGATGGGCGCGTCGTCGCTTTTTGTTTACCTGACACGCGAGTTGAAGATGTCGGAATCGTCGGCATCGAAACGCTGCGCTGCAATCCGTGCCGTTCGCGATTACCCGGAGATGTTGCCGCTGATTCAATCTGGCGGCCTGCACCTTTCAAATATTTCGCTGATCTCGCGCCATCTGACGCGCGAAAATGCGGCGCGTTTGATTGGCCTGGCGCAAACGGAAACCCAGCGGGGACTTGAAAAGGCGTTGGCCGTTGAATTTCCTGTGCCTGCAAAACGCGACATCCTGCGTCCGGTGGTCTGCACGTCGCAGCGCAGCACCTTTGCTCTGCGAGTTGGCGATACGACGCGATTTGATAACCGCAGTGACGATCGGCGTGATACCGACGAAAATTCCAGCGACCAAGCTAGCGAAAGTTTTGATGGTGGTGCCGGCGAGTCGCACTCGGGGTTTTTTGCATTGGAAGGTGCGGCGCCGCAGGCACCGCTGGGGGTTCGCGTGCATGCCACCCTCGACGCCGAAGCGGCGGATGCTCTGGAGTTTCTTTCGGGGGCGATGCCCGGAAAATCGGCGTCCGAAATTTTATCTTTGGCCGTATGCGAACTTCGCCGGCATCGCGATGCTGCGCGTCGGATTCCCGCGAATCGCAAGAGTGTGGCAAAGGACAAAAAACCTGAGTTCGAGACGTCGGATCGTGAAAAATTGGAACGCAAAAAAAAGTTGTTGGTAAAAAACGCTGCCGCAAAAAACGCCGCTATAAAAATTGCAGCAAAAAAACGCGGAGCCGAAAAATGCGCAGAGCCGTCGAAGGCCAGTCGCTATATTCCCGCGACGTTGCGCCGGGCGGTGGCGCAGCGTGATGGATACCGCTGCAGGTATGTTCCTCACGTTACCGCCATTGATGCCGTTGGCGGGGTTGTTGTCAACGTTGTCAACGTAAATGGTGCGGGAAAAACTGCGAATGGAAAGTCTGAGGCGAAGCGGTGCGAGGCCATCCACCGCCTTGAGTTTGATCACGTAACGCCGCGGGCGTTTGGGGGACAGAACACCGTTGGGAATTTGCGCCTGCTTTGTCGCGCCCATAATAATTTGGCGGCGAAAGACGCGATGGGAAAAGAATTTATCGAAGCGCATTTTGGGCGAGGCTGACCACGGGGAGGCCTGGGACTTTCCGCGGAAAGTAGAGAATCAGTTCTACTGAGACGAAGCCGAAAAATCCTGTCCCGCGGCGGAGAAGAAAGGATCCCTCGCTAACGCTCAGGATGACGGGTTAAGAAAGGATCCTTCGCTAACGCTCAGGATGACGGAGCGGCTCAGGATGACGGGGTGCGGCTCAAGATGACGGGGTGCGGTTCGGGATGACGGGTGGCGCAGAGGATCACGAAGGATCGTCGTTCGGCGTTCGTCAGACGGCAGGACGACGACGGCGGCGGATCAGGTAGATGGTGATAAAGGTCAGGATGACGGCCGCCAAGATGGAGTAGATCCCAAGTTGAAAGCGACGGGTGGTTTTTTCCAACTGCTCCAGATTTGCACCGAAAAAAAAGCCAAGATAAACCCAGACTGGGACAGAGATCAGGGCTGCAAAACCGTCCAAGCCCATAAATACCCACCACTTCACATGAAACATTCCGGAAGTCAGAAAGATTGGCATCCGCAGGCCCGGCATAAAGCGGGCCATGAAAATAACCTTGGTCCCATATTTACGGAAGACTTCTGTGACCTTGGCGTCGCGTTCTGGGGTCAAGATTTTCTTGAAAGGAGCGCGGCTTTTGAGCTGCGGACCCAGTTTTAATCCCAGGGTGTAAATGATCCCGTCCCCAATGATGACGCCAGCAAAGCAGACCAATTGAGCCTGGTGCAGGCTCACAACGCCGTGTGAGGCCAAAATCCCGGCGCTAAGCAAGATGATGTCTTCGGGCATGGGCAAACCAAAACCGCAGGCCAGCAGGATCCCAAAAATAAGCATCAAGCTGTGAGTGCCGTAGGGCATCAGAAAATCAAGTAGGCCGATTATTGTCTGCATCAGTCGTTACCTGCGGATCGATTGAATGAGCCAGCTCAAGAATGGCCGTGGGACGACCGGAAAACCGCCAGTATTGCTTTGATTGTCGACCTATCGATATCGACGATTCCAGAAAGAATCAATGAAGTGATGAGGATGCCGCCGAAAAAACCAACCACGGCTGCCAGGATCGCCATGCGGCTGGCTGCCTGAGCCAATTCCACGTTGCCATCGATGAAGTCAAAGCGCTTGATGCGTTTTGAATCTGCCGAGAAGGGATTGTCCTGTTCCATGGGCCACCCTGAACTGCATGAACCGGTTGAAAGTCACCAATCAGCATGATGACTTGGGCGACGGGCAAAATCAAGTTGGGGATCTAATTTGATCGCCGCTTGTGGTTCAATTCCTGTCGTCAGGTTTATGACGCAAATCCAAGCTGGGATTGGCCTCGGAGTGATCTGACGGCCAGCCTCCCGCGGCTGCGATGCCAGCACTGCGAATATCTTCAACGAGGCGGTTGACTTTTATCATCGCCGGGTCAATCAGGCCGAGGTCGTCGGCGCCAAAGTCTGCCAAGAGAGGAACCAATTTTTGGACAGGATGCTGTGATCCGTCATTCCCAAGGCCCATGGCAGGGGCCAGGGTTGGTACATGGGAAAGAATCGAAGTCACAATCTCGGCCTGTTCGCCCGCAGCAGAACGCAGCCTTTGGATCGCGTCAAGATATTCACCAGCAGTGATCACGCCATCTCGCGAGGCCTCCAGACTGATCGCCGTCATGCCCAGTGGGCGCATGGCCTGGCTGACCCGGTTGAGCTGCTTTTGAAACGCACTCCAATCAATACGGCTGGCGGCAGGCTCGCCTGCGTGTGCCTGATTGGTGAAAGCGCGTAGCTCGACGCGTCCGCTGGTTGGCAAGTCGGCACGATGGGCTGCTTTATGAATCAAGTGCAGGCTCGGGTCTGTTGCATCGGCAGCGGTTTCGATCAAGCGACGCACTCCGGCCTTGGCAAGATCCGCAAAACCATTCTCAATTGGTATTGAAGCTGATTCCATGAGTCTGGATGTTGCCGTCAGCCCGGCGAGGATGATTTGGCGCGGACCATCAGGGCAGGGCATGGCTGCCATCTGCTCGCACGTCGTCAGCAAATGTTTCCAGTCAATATTTGCCGGGTCGTCGACATTCAGTTGAACGGTGTTCGATGTCGTCGCAAACGATAATTTGCGGGCACGCGCAACCGGCAACATAAGGGGCGACGCATCGCCGGCGCTGGCGCGCATTTCAGCGGCCCTGGCCAGAGATTTTTCAAGATCTATCGGACGGTAAAGGGTGTCGCGTTCCACCGGGGTGCGCCCAGCCCGCAGGATCAAGTGCTCCAAGTCGCTACGGCTCATGACCATTCCGGCACGCCCGCCGGCCATCCGCGAGATTTTTTCTTCGGTGACCGTTCCATCAAAATCATTGGCACCAAAGCTCAGACCGAGCTGGGCAATATCCTGACCGAGCATGACCCAGTAGGATTTGATGTTGGCAAAGTTGTCCAGATACAACCGCGCCACGGCGATCGTTTTCAGGTCGTCAAATCCAAAGGTGTAACGACCAATGCCCATGTCATTTTGATACGGCTGGAAAGCTAGCGGAATGAATACGTTGAAGCCGCCGGTCTCGTCTTGAAGTTCACGCAGACGACGCATGTGGTCCACACGGTGCTCGTAGCGCTCGATGTGCCCATACAGCATGGTGCAATTTGAACGCAGTCCCATCGAGTGTGCCAGACGATGCGTGTCGATCCACTGCTCAGCGCTGACTTTCGTGTCACAAATCACATCGCGTATTTCCGGATGGAAAATTTCAGCGCCGCCCCCGGGAAGAGATCCAAGGCCAGCATTTTTCAAATCCTGCAGAATCTCGCCTAACGTCCTGCGTTCCCGGCGCGCCATCCAATCCAGTTCAACGGCGGTGAAGGCCTTCAAATGCACTGCAGGAAACTCCTGGTGCATCGTCGAGATCATATCCAGATAGCGTTTAAACGGCCACCGGGGGTGCAGGCCACCGACCATGTGAAGTTCAGTTGCGCCTTGATTAACGGCGGTGCGTGCCTTTTCCACCATCTCATCGATTTCGTAGGCGTAAGCACCTTCCTCGCCGGGTTTGCGCGAGAACGCGCAGAATTTGCAAGAAAGCGCACAAATATTCGTTGGGTTGATGTGACGGTTGATGTTGTAAAAGATGCGGTCTTGATTTTTCTCGCGATTGACGCGGTCGGCTAAAGCCCCAATCCGCAACAGGTCAGGCGATTCAAACAAAAAAAGCGCATCGGCATCATTTAGGCGAATTCCCGATTCAATCTTTTTTTCTATTTCGCGCATTTGGTTCATGGGCCTGTTTCCTCTCTGCCGGGGCATCACAATGTCACAATGCCACAACGTGGTTTCTGATTTCAATTGCCGGGTAAAGTCCCAGGCGGGATCCTTCGCCAAGTAGTTGATCCAGTGAATTCAAAACGTCGTCATGCAATTCGAGGCTGCGGTGGTTGACGTACATCGAGATGTAACGATCCCCAAGGTTTTCATCCAATTTGGCCATGGCGGTCGAGATGGCACCTTTCAGGGTTTCCTGGCGTCCCGCCAAACCAGCCTCGATGCTGGCCTTGAATATTCTGGTCAAGTCACTGATCGTTTGGGTGCCAAGGCTTCTGCGGATGGCGTTGCCCCCGAGCGGGAGCGGCATGGCAAAGCGTTCCATCCACAAGGCGCCAAGGTCAAAGCATTTTGCCAGTCCGTGATTTTCGCAATCGATTTGCATTTCATGAATTAAAATTCCGGCGTCAACTTCGCCTTCTTCCACGGCATGGGCGATGTCCATGAAGTACATCGGAACTGGTTCAAAATCGCCAAGCAGAGTCCGTGCCGATAGAAAGGCTGATGTTCGTAGGCCTGGAATTGCAACGCGAAGTCCTGCCAGCGATTTTGTCCCAAGGGGAATTCGCCGGTCTTTGCGCGTGACGACGGCGGGGCCAAAACCATCGCCGATGCTACTTCCGACGGGCATCAACAAATACTCGTTAATCAAATCGGGATAGGCAGCCATGCTGATGGCGGTGATATCGTACTTGCCAGACCTGGCAGCATCGTTGAGTTCCTGAATGTCGCCGACAATGAATTCAAATTCATAGGGAGCACAGTCAATGCGGCCATCGCGCAGGGCCTGCACCATGAATTGGTCATCCGTATCTGGGCTGAATGCTAAACTGATTTTTGTCATGGATACGGAGTTCCCTTCAACGTAACGGGAATCAGCGGACGTGCCCCAAGGTGATTGTCCAGCCGGTTCAAAAATTTTTTTGCGCCTTCGGGATCTTGCGCTGGCAGCAGAGCCAGCAAACAGCCTCCGCCGCCCGCACCGGTGAGCTTGGTGGCCAAGGCACCGCTGGCCATCGCCGCGTCACGCAACTCGTGCAAGACCGGTGTCATGGCGCCGGCTTCGGAAAGCAGGTGGGACGCATCGTTCATCGCTCTGGCAAGTTCGTCATGATTCGCGGACTCAAGGGCGTTGATTGCCGACGCCGCCAGGCCGTTGAAACGGTCGATCCGCCTCTGCGAAGTTTCTGGATTACGAAACCAAGGTGCGACGCGCTCAATCATGATGTTGGTCGCGCAGCGCTCGCCACTGTCGATTAATGCAAATTGCCAGTTGCCCCGGACCGAAACCGGGCGCGAGCCGCCTTGCCTTGTAAACCCAATGACGCGTTCGTGGGCGACAACGTTGGTATCAAGCCCCGAAGGTGTTCCATGAAACGCCTGCTCCAGCTGGTTGGCCAGACGGGCCAGGTCTTCATTGGAAATTTCGCGTCCATATGCGCCAGCCATGGCACGCAGTAAGGCCACGCATAGGGCTGCCGAAGATCCCAGACCGGCACCAGTCAGGATGCTCGAGTTTCCGGCGATCTTGAGCCCCGGGTTGGGAATGTCGAGGAGTCTTGCAGCCTCCCGTGCTACTTCCACCAGTTGAGGTGACACAGGTTGTCCGCCCAGCTCGATGTGCAAAAGCGGGCGATTGGTATCGTGAGATTCCTGGCGGACAGAAAGTTCAAGGCGCATGTCGTGAAGTGGCATGGCCACGGCATCGGCGCCATAGACAACGGCATGCTCGCCAACGAGGATGGTTTTGGCGCAGGCTGTGTAACGGCGCTCAATAACCATCGGAGTCGCCTTGATGTCTGGTGCTAGTTTCTTGAGAGGTTTGAAGGGTGGCACCAAATCCAGTTTGGTCATGGATAATGGTGGACCCCGGAAATTTGGCCAGAATCATAGCATTGATGGCCGCGGCATCCTGCGGGCGGCAGATTACGTGTGGATTGGGTCCTGCATCAAGGGTGAACCACGCGGCCAGATTTCCTGCGGCGCGGGATTCGCGCAGCCACCGTATGAATGCAATGGTAGGCGCGCCAAAATAATCGGTGCGCGGTTGCGAGGTCATCATCACAGAGTGCATTTCAATGGCTTCGCATTCGATGATGGTTCCAAGGCGTTCCAAGTCGCGCATTTCGATGGCTTGAGCGGCGTCCTTGAGGCGTTCGCCCAAACCCGCCATGCGCACATTCATCAACGGGCTGGTGAAAGCGCGCGCGTGACCTTCGGTGGAACTTGTGGACTTTGCCCCGCGGTCGATCAAGACAATCAAGTCGGTCAGCGACCAATGGTCCGGTGAAAAAACGGAACTGACTTTCTGCGCATCTGGACCCTCGCCGCGAACCCAGTGGACAAAACCACCGTGGATGCTGCGGCAGGCGCTTCCCGACCCGCGTCGCGCCCACGCCGATAAAATTTCCCGCGTTATTCCCAGCCTGTGAAGTTCATCAAGATTTTTCGCTCCGATCCAGGCTGCGGCGGCAGCAATGGTAAGTGCAGCAAATCCGCTGGCGCTGCTGGCGATACCGCAGCTTGACGGGAAACTATTGTGGGTCAGGATGTCCAAGGCACCCTCGGCGGATCCGAAGGGTCTGACTTCATTTCGCAACCATTCCAGATAGCGCGTGGTCTTCCCCAAGTCGCGCACGGGAATGGTCCCCGCCCCAGTCGTTTTGAATGCCATGCGATGGGCGTCTGGAGTCTTGGCGTCAGGCTGCACGTTCGCGGTGGTGGTTGTCTTGGCCTGGCTCAACGTCATCGATAAAGAATCGTTGGCTGGCCAATTCAGACTGGCGTCTGATTTTCCCCAGTATTTAATCAACGCAATGTTGCTCGGTGCGGTGGCCGTCACGTGCAGTGTCGTTTGTATTGCTTTTTTGCCAGTGGGTTGGTTCACCATGTGGTGAGTCCTTGCTGCGTGAACTTAAATGGCGAAGGACACCAGCCAATCCGGGCCAGAGCCAGGCGCGGTTCTATGAGGGCCGCCGCAGCTCCAATTAAGAGAACCGCATCCTCGCCACCGGCACCCGTGGTTTTCCATGTCCACGACACGTCCAAACCGGGAATATTTTCCAGTGCAGTGGCAACCCGTTGAGGGAACACCGGGGACTCGGCCATGAATGCGCGATGCTCTGCCACTGCCTTTATCAGTGCGGGCAGGGCAGTGTTTTCTGACGCGCTGAGAAATTCCTGCCACGCATCAACCATCGATTCGGAGAGCTGCATCAATTCGGTTTGGGACGCCCGGGCCACGAGCCATTCCATGAAAATCTTCATCGTTGGACCGGTTGGGGCGCCGATGCCGCCGACCATGAGCGTTACGCAACTTGCCAGTTTGTCCAGGTGGTCTTCCGAACGAAGGGAGAGCGACCTTGAGGCACCTCGGCGAAATTCGATCAATCCGCCCCGGCTTTGAACGGCAATGTCGTAGCCCGAGGCCGCCGGTTGTCCGCGTCGTTGAAGTTCAAGGGCCGAATCAGCCAATTCAGCGAGGTTGATCAGGGATCCCGCAGCAATGTGTTTGGCCGAAGCAAGGACGGCAAGGCGCAAGGCCGAAGAAGATCCCGCGCCGTGGGTTGGGTCGAGGTTTGCGCTGACTTGAAAAATAACCTTTGCCGGTTTGCTGGCCCATGCCGAAAGCGCGCTGATTGCGGCGTCGACATAAGGATCTTCCGACGAGATTTCTTCATCATGGTCAATGACAATCGTTTTTGGCTCTGGCCAAAGGTTGCTGTGAAGTTCCAAAATTGTTGTCGCCGATCCCGGGGCCCCAGTTTCGTGAAAGGCATCGCAGCGCACTTGCAATTCGCCGTCCAGGGCAACGGCCAAGGCACGGCCGCCATCTAGAACAGAGTACTCACCAGCGAGCATCAGTTTGCCGGGGGCAGAGGCGTGGCCTGTCATGGTGGATTCAGATTGCATCAGATTCTTGTCGCTCCTGTGAGCGGGCGGTCTGTGGTCATCAGCTCCAAGTTTTTTTTGTGCAGGCCCATGTGTCCGCGTTGAATGCCTTCCGAAGCCAAAGCACGCAGGGCTGAAAGGTTTTGAGCCAGGCCCACGGCGCAGCAGATGCCGGCAAGTTGGCGCGCGTCGGGAAGCCCCATGAGGCGCAGAGCAGCTTTTGCAGTCGGATGAAGTTTAGTCACGCCACCAACGGTGCCAACGGCCATTGGCAGCTCCAACGATCCGGCGAGGTTGCCGTTGCCGTCCTGCGACCATTTTGCCATGGGGCGATAGGTTCCGTCACGGCAGGTCCAGGCATGAGCACCGGCTTCGATCGCGCGCCAGTCATTTCCTGTGGCGATGAGAACCGGATCGATACCGTTCATGATTCCCTTGTTGTTGGTTGTGGCGCGGTAGACGTCAAACCAGGCGAATTCCCATGCCTTGACGATTCGCTCAACGACATCAACCCCACGGTATTCGCGGGAATCAAATTCTTCTTTCAAGATCAGGCATTCTGCTTTCGCAAGGCGCCTTTCGTTCAAGTTGGTCAAAATGCGAAGGCCGGTCTGGCAGCACAAGAGGCCAGCCAGCATCGATGCAAGTTTCTCGCACATCGTGTTGACGATGTTGGCGCCCATGGCGTCGCGCGTATCGATGTGCAGGTGGATGATGATGCTTTTAATTTCGGGGATCCACCGCCATTCAATGTCACGGGCACCACCGCCTCGCGCAATCAGCGAGTCGTGTCCGCGGTTTGCATAGGCGATGAGTTTTTCGCGATTGGCTTCTAATATGGCGCGATCTTCGGCTGTGTATTCGTCAACAAAGAGTTGAATTTGGCCGGTCATCACTGGATCGGTTGCCGTGCATGTGAATCCGCCGGCAGCGCGGGCTAGTTTTGCTCCGTGGCTGGCAGCAGCCAAGACGGAGGTTTCTTCCACCGCCATCGGGATCAAGATGTCTTTTGCGTTGATCAGAAAATTTGTTGCGACTCCCAGCGGCAGGCTGAAGGTGCCAACTGCATTTTCAATAAAGACGTCGGTCAATTCGGGAGACAACACGCTAAATTGACCTAGTGGGCTGGCCTCACTTTCGCTGAGTCCAGCAAACCGGCTGGCAACGCCGAGGCGTTCAGAGTGAGGCAGTTCATAAAATCCGGGCAGTCGTGACTTCATGACAACGTCCCCCTTGTTGGATTATGGCTGGGACCCGTTTTGATCACCGCCCCTGGAAGGTCAGACAGTTGGCGGGCACCGGTGCACATCATCACGGTTTTCAGACCTTTGATGAAGTTGCCCAGGGCAGCATCAACTTCGTTCGTGTCCTTGAGCGCCGCGCGAAATAAAGGCAGTCCGACGCCGGCCATCGTTGCACCGAGGGCAACAACTTTTGCGACATCGACGCCGTTCCTGATTCCGCCCGTCGCCACGAGCTGGCACTGGGTTTCCATTGGTATTGCTTGCCGGGCCAGGTTCAGGGCCATGCCGGTGGTCAGTCCCCAGTCGCGAAAACCCTTGGCCAATTCAAAGGTCATCGGGTCTGCTGCGCGCAGGCCTTCGATCCAACCCCAAGAAGTTCCGCCGCGGCCACCGACATCGATGGCATGTAGCGCCGTTCCAAGACGAGAGGCGAGACGCGTTGCGGTGCGAGGATCCATTCCAGCCCCGACTTCCTTGATCATCAACGGAACTGGAAAATCCCGCGCGATGAAGGCAATGCAATCGAGGACACCACGAAAATCACGGTCGCCTTCGGTTTGAATCATTTCCTGCAGGACGTTGACGTGAATCGCCATGGCATCGGCAGAAATCATGTCAATCGCACGCAGGCAAATTTCGCGGGCTTTCTCGCGACTGCGGCTGCCGACCAATTGGGCGGCCCCTATGTTGCCAATCAGGAAAACGCCGGGGACTTCTTTTTTGACGTTGAAGATGCCAGCGAAACGCTCGTCGTCCAGGGCAATGCGCTGCGATCCGACGCCCATGGGAATCCCGGCCGCCGCTGCAGCCCGGGCCAGATTGTGGTTGATGTGGCTACCGCGTTCGACACCGCCCGTCATGCCGGTGATCAAAATTGGCGCTTCAAATTCACGGCCAAGAAATTTTGTTTTGGTGTCCAGGTCGTCCCATGCCAGTTCCGGCAGGGCGCAGGGCATGAATGAGTATTCCCGGAGTCCGTGGTCGCGATCGCTGGATTCAACGTCACGATTTTCGCAAATTTCAATGTGATGAACCTTGCGCTGGCTTCCAATCAGGGCATCCAGCGCCGGGCCTTGGGCTGGTGACGAAAGTTTTATCGTAACTGCGTTTTGGACGGCGGCGGAAGCAGGTGTGGCAACGATTTCCGCGTCAAATTGAAAGCCGGCACCAGTGAGTGAGCAGCCGGTCCCTTGGGGGATTGCCATAATGGCGTTGGGCTCGGCGTTGATCCCGTTGTTGGTCTCGGCGTTGGTCTCGAGCACCAGGAACCCAGAACCCGCCAGAACAGCCCAAGCGGGAAACTCCCAGAAGTCGGTTTGTTTTGCGGCCGAGGCAGAAGACGCAAGGTCACCTTTGCGCGAAACTTTGACTGCCAGGCGCGGGGTTACGGCGATCAAGTTGGGTCCCTTTTGGGGTACCAGTTCGGGCATCGGTAGACGGGGCTCCCTTGTCCGTTAATATCAGTGGTGTCAATATGAATGGAGTAGGGCAGGAGTCAACATTGATTTCTTTAAAATCGGTTAAAAAAACATTCCCTGGATCGGCCTCCGGACTGGCTTCTGGCGGTGCCAGAGGGATGGAGGTCCTCAAGGGGATCTCCTTTGAGCTCCATCCAGGGGAGCGGGTCAGCCTGCTTGGGCCCGGCGGGTGCGGCAAATCGACGGTTTTGAAGATCGCTGTGGGCCTGCTGCCGCCCGATAAATTAGACGACGGCGAAATCCCCAGGGGGAGCGTAACCCTCGGAAATATCGACATGTTTCACGGCGCGCCGGCGGACCGGGCCCGCGTCCTGCGCCAGGTGGGAATGGCCTTTCAGCAGGGGGCCCTGTTTGATTTTATGACCGTCCGGGAGAATTTGCTCTTTGCCATGGAGAACATGACGACCATGTCTCCTGCCGAAATGGAAGGGGTCCTGAAGGGGCTGCTGACAGGGGTCAAGTTGGGGCATACGGAAGGCATGTTTCCATATGAATTGTCCGGGGGGATGCAGCGCCGGGTCGGGATCGCCCGGGCTCTGGCCACAAGTCCCAGTATTGCCATCTTTGATGAGCCAACGGCCGGGCTGGATCCTGTGACTTCGACGATCATCCTGAACATGATTCACGAACTTGGGGCAAGCCAGGCGGGCAATCCTCGGACTCTTTTGGTTGCCACATCAAACGTCGAAATTGCCATCCGCTTCGCAGACCGGGTTATCTTAATGAACGAGGGAGTGGTTATCGCCGACGGACCGTGGCGGGACTTGATTCTGCACGGCAGCGAATGGGTTCGTCATTTTCTCGGCGTGCGTTTGATTGGACTTGACCTTGACTATGCGCGGGGGCTTAACCTGCCGAAAGAGTTTTTGAATGCCCACTGGGCCTAATTTTGAGACAGTATTGCTGGATGCGCCGGCGATGGAAGTGACCAGAAAACAATGGCTGTAAAACTGATTGTCACCGACATCGACAACACAGTCTTTGACTGGGTGACTTATTACGTCCGGTCTTTTCATGCTTTGCTCAATGAAGTGGAATCCATCACTGGAATTCCATACGCACAGTTGGCCAGCGAATCTCGCGATGCCTTCACGCGGCATGGCTCGATTGAATATCCCTTCTTGATTCAAGAGCTGCCCAGTGTTGACCGTCATTATGCGGATGACTTTGACCGCATGCTTGCCGAAGCCGTTGATCGCGGGCGAAAGGTTTTTCTAAAGACAGCGGAATCGTTGCTTGTGCCTTACAAGGGCGTTCGCGAGACGCTGGAAGAAATTCGCAGGCGGTTTCCGGATGTGCCATTGGTTGCTTTGACGGACGCGCCTCGTTATGTCGCGATGTGGAAACTAAACAAGCTCGGACTCCTGCCATACTTCACTTCCGTTTATGGACTTGCGGATCCACGCATTCCGACATGCGAACGTAATGGCCGTGTGAAGGTCGATCCTGAAATCCTGCTGAAGCATTTGCAACAGTCGAATTTTGGTTTCAAAGGACGCATCAGGATTTTGCCGGATGAATATGAAAAACCAGGAACGCGCGGATTAAAAACAGTGCTGATGGATCACAACCTTGATGAAGATCCTGCGCATCGCGGAACGGTGATGTGGATTGGTGACAACCTGCGCAAGGATGTCGGGCTTGGTGAGCGCCTCGGTGTTCGGACGGCATGGGCAAAATACGGAGTCTTGATGGATCAAGAGTTGTACCGCTTGCTTCATGAATTCAGCCCGGTAGCCAATGTGCACAAAAATGCTAGCTTTGCCGACGGCGCACCTGATGCTCCGCAACCGACCTATAGCCTTGAGCAATTTGCAGACTTATTAAAATTCCTAATCTAATTTTTGTCCCTCTGCGCATTGTTTAGGCACATCAACGGTGCGAAAATAGGAGAGATCTCCTGTTTTCAAAGTTGAGGTGCCGGTGCTACCTGCAAGCCCCAAAGTGGCGATCCAAAATATGGCGGCTACAAAATTTTTAGCGGTCTGCGCTGCTGTCGTTACAGCAGCAATTTCTTTTGCCGGCAATGGCTTCGCTGCGACCCCGTCGCAAGTTGATGTGAAACAAACTCTTGGCGGATACGCCGACAACGCTGGCCAGTCCCGTGCGAAGGCTGGGTTCGATGTTGCCAGTGGACCATTTGCCTTTGGGATTTCGCGGGAACGCGTGGCCGATGCCAACTGGCGCGACAACAAGTATTTGCAGACCGTGTACGGGGAAGGCATTCGCCTTAACGACAGCTGGTCTCTTGGGGCGACCAGAACCTTCGACAAACTGACCGACACGCGGTTCGCTGCCGGTGGATCTTCTGACGGAGTGATCAAGTCACAGAATTTTGGTGTTGGAGTTTCACGGTGGATGATCCATGAGACCTTCCAAGCCGGCCTTGACTTGTCACGCTCCATCGTCGACAGGCCAGAGTATGAAATTCTAGATTTCGATGCGACTGTGCTGACGGCTCCTTCCATGGTCAGTTCAAGTGGTGCAACCGTCACGGCCAGGCATCTTTCCACTCCAACCACGATGACTTTGGCATCTGCCTCAATCAATCAGAGTTCGGACCGACCTTTGGCACGTTTCTACCAGGCAGGCGTCCGGCAATATGTTCCGGCCGTTGGCGGTTCGATGCATGGATCGGTTTACCGCGGGTTAAACCAGGGCAGCCTGTCGACGAAAACGCTTTACGGCGAGGTGAATTCTTGGGCGACAGACCTGGCATGGATCCAGGAACTCAGCCGGGCAACGCAAGTTCGTGCGGGATGGCGCGTCTATCAGGAGCGCGAGACGGGGCGTGCCTACAGAGATGAAACCCAGTTTGGTTCAGATCTTTTTTCAGTCGGCATTGTGCACGATGTGAAACCTGAACTCATGGCAGGCAACGGAGTAACGGTTGAAGCAGGAATCGCCAGGTACTTCAGCAACAAAGACTTG
>Ga0214919_10005408_pt1 | contig 18166 bp, 17 predicted proteins | sample LL1503_MetaG_FD_177994 | JGI IMG/M metagenome (GOLD analysis project Ga0214919, IMG submission 177994) | Freshwater microbial communities from Lake Lanier, Atlanta, Georgia, United States - LL-1503 | ecosystem: Environmental > Aquatic > Freshwater > Lake | place: USA: Georgia | collected...
CCAACTGAAAACGGATGCGCGCGGTCACCTCACAGTCACCGATGATTTCTTGAGGGTCTTGTTGCTTCGGCCAGAATTGGCGCCGATTGAAAGTTCATGCGCCCATGAAATTCAAATTCATGAGCGCCTGATTGAAAATCCTCGGCTCAATCTGCAAGCGTCCAATCTGGCGCAGATACAAGACCCAGACGCCGCAGAAAATATGCGCGTTTGGCTGCGCTTTCGCGATCGCATTTTGGCAAAGCCCACTTTAGAAGCCAGCTACTGGGCCTTGTTTGAAGGCGCAGGCGTCGATGTGCCGCCCGTGTTGGTCAATCAAATTACACAAGTCTTGGTGCAACATGTTTTGGGCATTGACTGCACGCCGCTTGAAGCACGGGCAGCAGAACTGCTTTTCAGAACTCAAAAAATATCGGTGCTCGATGACGGCTCGGTCATGTCGGCCGATTACGAAACCGTTGAGCGGCATGCGCTTGAAAGCGGCTTTGGCAGCGTGGGCGAGTTGCTCAAACAAGGTGGCATTCCCCTTAGAACGGTGGACCTTGATGTCATTCAAGATAGCAATCAAGACACCTACTGGGATCGCAGTGAGCGCTTCGACATGGTGGCTTGCCTGAATTTAGGCCAAGACCTGATTTCAGCTTTTTGCCAAGTTTTGGAACGCTGGGTTCTTCACTTGACGGCTACAAAAGTAAGCATCCAAACAGCCCGTGAAATTGAAGACGCACATTGGGTATGGCATGTGGGTCTAGACGCTCAAGCCAGTGGCATGCTGAATGATTTGTACACCGGCAGCACCATTGACGAAGACAGCCAAAGAAGAATGCTGTGCTTGTTTGTGCTGAACTTTGAAAACCCCAGCGACATGCTAAGCGAAGTGTCGGGCAAGCCTGTTTATTTGGCCATGGCCATGGACACGCAGCAGCTTCTTAAAATCAAACCGCAAAACCTTCTCTTGAACTTGCCATTGGCCAGAAGATCTTAAGCATGAATGCCCAGCAGATCATTTTGAGCATGGTCTTGGCCACCATGGTTTTTTCTGTGGCTCTCGAACTGCGCATTGAAGACTTCAAGCGCGTGGCTCAAACGCCCAAAGCAGTCATTTGCGGACTCATCCCTCAATTTCTTCTTTTGCCCGTCGGCACTTGGTTGGCCACACTCTGGCTAGACCTGCCACCCAACATTGAAACTGCCATGATTTTGGTAGCTGCTTGCCCTGGTGGCAGCCTTAGCAATGTGGTGACACACATGGGGCGAGGTAATACGGCGCTTTCAGTCAGCATCTCTGCAGTAGCCAGCATCATTGCCCTGTTTGCTACACCGTTTAATTTCAGTTGGATGATTGCTACCAACCCAGAAACTGCCTCTTGGTTGAAAGAGCTTTCCATTGATTCTTCTGGCATTTACATCAGCCTGTTTTTACTCTTAGGTGTTCCCTTGAGCCTTGGGCTACTGGCGTCACATCGTCTGCCCCAACTCACCGAACGGATCCGCAAACCTTTAGGCCATTTCTCTCTCATTGCCCTGCTGTTGTTCATCGTGGCGGGTTTGATCAAAGAGCGGCAGTTGCTCACCTTAGGCCTGCTACCCACTCTGTTGTTGGTGGTCTTGCACAACGCCAGCGGCTTGTTTTTTGGCTGGGTCACCAGCAAAGTGATGAGCGTGGGCGAAAGAGACCGACGTGCCGTCATGATTGAAGGTGGCATGCAAAATTCTGGCCTAGCACTGGGCATCATTGCCGTTCAATTCAACAGCGATTTAGGCATGGTGACTTTGGCCAGTTTGTGGGGCATTTGGCACATTGTGAGCGGCATGTCTTTGGCGTATTTCTGGAGAATGAAAGATGCTCGATTGGCTGATTAAAAACGGCACTGTGGTAGACGGTTCAGGCCGTGCACCCTTCTGTGCAGACATTGGCATCAAGGCAGGCCTGATTGTCAGTGTTGGCACAATCAACGAGCACGCCAAAGAAACCATGGACGCCACGGGTCTGTGGGTCACCCCCGGCTTTATAGACCTTCACACGCATTACGACGGCCAAGCCACTTGGGATGAATGTTTTACCCCCAGCATCTACCATGGTGTGACCACCTTGGTGATGGGCAATTGTGGTGTGGGCTTTGCACCCAAGCGCCCGGGTCACGAGGACGATCTGATCAAGCTCATGGAAGGCGTGGAAGACATTCCAGGCGCCGCTTTGCATGAAGGCATTGTGTGGAACTGGGAAAGTTTTCCACAGTACTTGGATGCATTGGCCGCCACACCTCGAAGCCTAGACTATTTGGTTCAGGTGCCTCACGATCCCCTGCGCATGTATGTCATGAAAGAGCGTGCCTTGGCCCATGAAGTGGCCACTGCGCAAGACATCAAGGACATGCAAGCCCTTTTGCGTGAAGCCTTAGAAGCAGGAGCCGCAGGTTTCAGCACAGGCCGAAGCGACAACCATCGAACTTCAGAGGGCAAGGACACACCCGCCGCCAATGCCAGCCATGCCGAATTAACGGGCCTGGCCCAAGCCTTCCAAGGCTTGAGTCATGGCGTGATTCAAATGGTCAGCGACTACAAGCTGATGAAAGGCCCCGCCGAATTTGACGCCGAATTTGATTTGGTAGAAGCCGTGGCACACACCAGCGGCAGACCACTTTCTCTGACTTGGCTGCAACGCGATCCCGGCGGTGAGCAATATTTGAAAATACAAGATCGGGTTGAAAAAGCCGCTGCCAATGGCTTGCCGCTTTTCATGCAAACAGCGGCCAGAGGCATTGGTGTTTTAAATGGTTTAGACGCCAGCTTCCATCCATTCATGGGCTTTCCTTCTTACAAGGAAGTGGCGCATTTGCCCTTGGCAGAAAGAGCGCTTGCCTTGCGTGATCCCGCCAGAAAGGCCCGCATTCTTTCTGAAAAATCCGAGCCCTTAGCGGGCGACGGAAGTGCCATTCCGCCTTTGGTCGACATCTTGCTTGCGCGCATTGACATGATCAGTGGCCGCATGTTTCCCCTTGAAGCCACATTGAATTACGAGCCTTCTGTCATGGACAGTTTTTTGGTGCGCGCCAAACAAAAAGGCATCACGCCTTTAGAAGCCCTCTACGATCACTTCAGCGCCGGCCAAGGCGAAGATTTGGTTTACTTCCCCATCTTCAATTACAACGAAGGCAACTTGGACAACGTGCGCAAAATGTTAGGCCATCCTCGCGCTTTGAGTGGCCTTAGCGATGCCGGTGCGCACGTTGGCACCGTCTGCGATGCCAGTTTCACTACCTTCATGCTCACGCATTGGGTCCAAGGCAGAAGCAAAGAGGCCATGCCATTGGAAACAGCCGTAGAAATGCTGACCAGCAGAAATGCAAAGTATTTAGGCTTAACAGATCGCGGCTTCATCGCGCCTGGCCTGCGCGCCGATCTCAATGCCATCGACCCCCATGGCCTGAGTGTTGGCTTGCCGCAATTAATGCGCGATTTGCCTGCCCATGGCAAACGCTTTGTACAACGCGCAAGCGGTTTTGCCGCAACATGGGTCGCTGGCCAACAAGTTCAGCGCCACGGCGAAATTACAAGCGCCAGACCGGGTCAACTGGTGCGCATGAAGTGATCGTTTGTAACGTCAGGCTGACAAACACCTGATTCCAAGCCAAACATTGGGTTCACCCTAATGCCATCATGCCAAAAAAGGCGTAACTTGAACACCTTGTACAAAACCGTGTTCAACCCACCTTTTCAGGAGTTCGCCATGTCTGTATTCCCCCGTCGTCAATTATTGGCCAGTGCTTTATTGGGACTGCTTAGCGTTGTCAGTGCATTGCCTGCTGCAGCGCAAAATTTTCCTGCTCGCCCCATCACGCTCATTGTCCCTTGGGGCGCCGGCGGTGGAACCGACGCAACGGCTAGGATCATTGGTAGCTTGTTGGAAAAAGAATTGGGCCAGCCCGTCACAGTGGTCAATCGCACGGGTGGCAGTGGCGTCGTGGGGCACGCTGCCATTGCCTCAGCCCAGCCAGATGGTTACACCATTGGCTTGGCCACCGTTGAAATTGGCATGATGCATTGGCAAGGCCTTACCGAACTCACCAGCGCCTCCTACACCCCCATTGGGCTGGTCAATGCCGACCCAGCAGGCGTTCAAGTGCGTGCAGACTCACCCTATAAAACGGTGAACGAATTATTGGCCGCCATCAAAGCCAACCCCGGCAAATTCAAAGCATCCGGCACTGGGCAAGGCGGCATTTGGCATTTGGCCATTGCGGGTCTCTTGCGCGATCAAAAAATTGACCCTGCTGCATTGCCATGGGTGCCCAGTAACGGTGCAGCGCCAGGCTTACAAGACATGGTCGCTGGCGGCATAGAAGTGGCGCCCGTGTCACTGCCTGAAGCTCGCTCTTTGATTGATGCTGGCAAAGTTAAAAGCTTGGCCATCATGAACGACAAACCCTCTGCCCTTTATCCCAACGTACCCACCTTAAAAGCAGCCCTTGGCAGTGACTGGACCATGGCAGCATGGCGCGGCATTGTGGCGCCAAAGGGCTTACCTGCCCCCATCCGCGAAAAGTTGGCAGAGTCTGTTCGCAAAGTAGCTGCCAGCAAAGAGTACAACGAGTTCATGGCCAGCCGTGGTTTTGGCGTCATCTATGCGAGCCCCGATGACTTCGCCAAATTCATGGTGAAATCAGACTCAGAACTGGGCGCTACCATGAAAGCCGTTGGCTTGGTCAAATAAGCCATGAAAATTCATGACGCAATCTCTGGATTCTTCTTCATGGCTTTGGGCGCTTTGGTGCTCTTTGCCATCAAAGACTTTCCCAACATTCCAGGTCAACCTGTTGGCCCCGCCTTATTTCCAGGACTGATTGCCGTTGGCTTGTGCATCACTGGCGGCTTGATGGTCTTCAAGGGCCTGCGAAGTCGTGAGCCAAGCGCGTGGTTTGCTTGGGAGGATTGGGTCCATTCGCCGCGCCACATCGTGGCACTTTGTGTCCTTTTGGCTAGCGTGGTTTTTTACATCGTAGCGGCCAATGATCTTGGGTTTTTGATCACTGGATTTTTAATGTTGGTGGCATTTTTCAAAGCACTCGATGTCAAGTGGGGGCGAGCACTGTTGGTCGCCTTCATTGCAACTTGGGTGGTTCATTTTGCTTTCTACAAACTGCTGCGTGTTCCTCTACCTTGGGGCATTCTCACACCTTGGGCTTGGTAAGTTGTTTACATTGATTTTTCAGTCAATCGCATGAAATAGGAGTCTCAATATGTGGACAGCCATAGGTCAAGCCTTTTCGATGGTCTTTGATCCCTACACCTTGATGGTGATGGTGATCGCTTCGTTTTACGGACTTTTTGTAGGTGCAGTACCCGGCCTCACAGCCACCATGGCGACCGCTTTGCTGGTGCCTGTTACCTTCTTTATGCCCCCCATTCCCGCCATAGCGGCCATGGTCACCGCCACTGCCATGGCTATTTTCTCTGGTGACATTCCAGGTTGTTTGTTGCGAATTCCAGGTACACCTGCGTCTGCGGCCTACACCGATGAAGCGTTTGCGATGACAAAAAAGGGGCAGGCCGAACTGGCTTTAGGCGCTGGATTGGTTTTTTCTGCGGTGGGCGGTTTATTTGGCACTTTGGTGTTGATCGTAGCGGCCCCCGCACTGGCCGACTTTGCGTTGAATTTCAGTTCATTCGAATACTTCTGGTTGGTCTTGTTAGGTTTAACCTGCGCTGTTTTCATCACCTCCAATCAGCCTCTCAAAGGCGTCACCACACTGCTTCTTGGACTTTTGGTGGCCTGTGTAGGCCTGGGCAACCCGGCAGGCTTTCCTCGCTTTACATTTGGCAATGCAGAAATGACGGGCGGCATTGGCATGATTGCCATGATGATTGGCATGTTTGCTATCTCTGAAATCATTCGCTTTGTTGTTGACACCAGTCCGCCAGCAGAGTTGGTTGTCGAAAAAATTGGCAGCGTCTTAGCTGGCCAATGGGAGTTGGCCAAAAAATATCCCGTCCAAATTCTTCGTGGCAGTGTGTTGGGCACTGCAGTTGGCGCATTGCCTGGTGCAGGCGCAGACATTGCCGCTTGGATGTCTTACGCCATGAGCAAAAAATTCTCCAAAGAACCGGAAAAGTTTGGCACAGGCCATGTGGAAGGCATTGTCGAATCGGGGTCCGCCAACAACAGTGCCTTGGCGGGCGCTTGGATTCCGGCCTTGGTGTTTGGTATTCCAGGAGACTCCATCACCGCCATTGTGATTGGTGTCCTTTACATGAAAAACATGAACCCTGGGCCCACTTTGTTCACCACCAATCCACAAAACATTTACGCTGTATTTTTACTCTTCATTGTGGCTAACATCATCATGATTCCGCTTGGCATTTTGTGCATCAAAGTTTCAAAACGAATTTTGCGCGTGCCCAGAGAAATCCTCATGCCACTGATCTTGCTGTTCTGCGTAGTAGGTACATTTGCCATTAACAATTCCATTTTTGAAGTGGGCATCATGTTGGTTGCCGGCATTTTGGCTTACATCTTAGAGGCCAATCGTTTCCCCATCGCACCGGCTATTTTGGGTGTGGTGCTTGGCGGCATGTTGGAAGAAAACTTCATCACCTCCATGATTAAGGCCAACGGCGACTTAACAGCCTTCTTTGCACGTCCTATTGCGCTCAGCCTGGCCGTGTTGAGCATCTTGGTCTGGACATGGCCCTTGATTGCCAAACTCTGGGCCAAGCCCAGCCCCTTTCAAATGGCCTGAGGTGCCTTAGCATTGAGTTTGCTGGCCCATGGCAACAGCATGGGCATGATGCTTGGGTACAGCGCTAAACCATTTAAGAGGCTTTCGGCTTTATGTTGCAAGCCTCTTTCACCAGGCGTTCTAACCTGCTGCTCAGGCTTGGCCGGTTTCGAGTGATGGCAATTGGCCACGACTTGATCCATTTGCCTTTCATAGGCGCCTTTCCCTGCAAATGCATTCGGATCAATAATCTGTAGAAAAACAGTTGCGCCCCACCCTTCGACAGGATCGGCGCGACCATGGCCCGCCAAGCCACCCGTTAAGGCCTCAACCATCAAACTCAAACCATAGCCTTTGTGACCCGAATCCATGCCACCTAAAGGCAGGATGGTGCCCTTGGGCTCCTGAAAGAGCACTGCGGGGTCGGTACTTGATTGGCCATGCCCATCCATCACCCAGGCTGCAGGAAGCGGCTTCTTCTCTGCATACAAACGGTTGGTCATGCCATTGGTCGTGGCTGAAGTAGACACATCCACCAAAATGGGCCTGTGTGAAGTGGGCAAGCCATATGACACAGGGTTGGGGGTGAAAACAGGGTCTAAGCCACCAAAGGGTGCCACACTTTTAGAGTTGGGATCTGAGCAATGCAACTGCATCAGCATGCCCTGATCGGTGGCTCGCTGGTGATACGCCGCTAGGCATGCGATGTGATGACTGCGCCTGATCACGACCGTGCAGGTGCCCTGCAATTTGGCTCGATCGATGGCCACTTGCAAGGCTTGCAAGACCAACCAGGGACCAGGCAATCGATTGCCATCCCATGTGAGAGCCGCAGGAAAGTCAGAAACGATGGCCGGCTCACCATCTGTGCGCATGCTGCCTTTTTCAATTTCTGCCAAGTAGGGCGCCAGCAAAGCCAGGCCGTGGGTTGTGTGACCCAGCAAGTCACCCTCTACCAGTACTTCGGCCACAGACTTTGCCTTTTCAGCGGGCAGGCCCGCGGACTGCAATAAGTTGACTGCAAATGAGATGAGCTCTGTTGTTTTGTATTTCATAAAAGATCACATGCCGTTAACATACAACGATACCGCAAAGTGGAGCAGTGATGGCCATCGATAAAGCAAGAATTTTAAAACACCTTCAAACAGAGGTGTACTGCAGGCTAGGGGTTTCGCCCATTCACGGCATTGGCGTATTTGCCATCAGAGACATCCCCAAAGGCACCCAGCCTTTGGTCAGCTTGCTAAAAATTAAAGAGTTTTCGTTTTCCAAGAAAGAAATCAAAAAACTGCCGGCCAGCGTTCAAAAAGAGGTTCGCATGTTTTGCTACTACGACAAAGACGAACACCTCATTCCGTCTATTGGCCTTAACGCAATGAACATGGCTTTTTACATGAACCACTCTAAAAAGCCCAATATCAGGTATTTAAAAAACAATGAGCTTGTGACGCTCAGAAAAATAAAAGTGGGTGAAGAATTGTTTTTTGACTACGACCTGGCCTTTGACGAGGAACATCATTTTGAATGATGTCGCACCATCCAATCACTTCAAACTGCCCTGTAGATCTTATTCCAAACATGGGGGTTGAAATCGGTGTGCAAGGGTGAGCTCTTATCTAGGGCCAAAGGGTGATTTTCATCGGTCATGGCCACGGCAAAGATAGGTTCAAAATGGGTCACAAACAAGGCTTTGTAACCATAGTCGTCAACCGGCCCCAAGTTGTAACAATGGTAGCCATTCTTGGCCGCCCACTTTGAAGCCAATAAGCATGCAAAAATGCCGGGCGATCTGTTTTTATACAACGGGTTCCACTGACAAAAACTGCCATAAACTTGTTTTCGCTCAGGCAACAAGATAGAAACATCCGTGAGCACCAAGTCGCCTTCTTCAGAGAATGCACGAATAATTAACACATCCAAATTTTGAATGTAGTCCACAAAACCTGCCACCTCTTCTGGGTGAATATAGTAGGCATCAAAGTGCACTCTCCCCATTTCGTAGACATCTTCTATGGTCAAGGAATGGCCGGGTACAACACGTTCAGTGACTGTTAGCCGTTTGCATAATTTTTCCAACTCTTTGAATTTGCGTTGGCGTCTAGGTTCGGTCCAAAAGCCTTCTGCAGCCACATCGACCAATCCGTATTGGTCATTGATAGGCACACCATAAGGGCTTTCAGGGGGTACCGCATAAACGATAAACGGCTTGGCGGCCATTTGCAACATCTCTGGCGTGACATCGATGTAGGGGCACAAGGCATCCCATCTCGAGGTGTAGTACAAAATGTCTTCGTGGTAACTTTCTACGCACAAGTTGTCTTGGTTCCAAGTTTGGCAACCAACCCGCATAGTGTCCACTTTTAAAGCCACGTCAGCATGGAAGACCTCAGCGGCAAGAAGATGACTTGGGCTATCGCTCATGTTTGGGTTTCTTCAGGTGGCCAGGTTGGTGCAATGGCACCAATTCAAAAAAGTCCAAATCAATCTCATGGTTCCGATTTAAGAACTTAGGGTCGACAACCGCCATTTCTTCGATGAGTATGCTCATTTCACGAAAGTGACTGGAGGCGTCACTGTCTGAATCTTTAAGTTGCCGCTTGTATTCGGGTAACAATGGGCATGCAGCATCAAAGTAGTATTTTTTAACTTGCGGATCAAATGACAACGGGTATAACTTACAACTCAATGGTTTATTGTCACCCAAAGTGCACCCCTTCTCACCCAAATACTCACAGCGATCTTCAATGCACAAATGGCGAAACACTTTGGTTTCTTTTTGAGTGAGGGTAATCTCGAGTGTTCCAAAGCCTGAATCGACATTGCAACAACTTTGACACTTAGCACAATGGTCGAAAAGCAAGTAACAGCCCTCAGGTCAAACAAATGGAATTTTGGCATTATGTATCAATGATGGCATTCAAAACAAGAAATGAAATCGAGTTGATTTTGATTTCAAGATGACTCACCTTAAAATCTGAACAGAATTCAAGCACTGATTGGTTTTCACATGAAGCATCCCGCCTATCGGATGGAGGGGGTCGACACCCCCATCATCCCCACCATTGCCGCATTTGTGCGCAACAATCCAGGCACCATTTCTTTGGGTCAGGGCGTTGTCAATTATGGTCCTCCACCTCAAGCCATTGCGGCTCTGCCCAGTCTCATGGGCGATGGCAGCCTGCATAAATACCTGGGCGTCAGCGGCCACCCTGGGTTGATTGAAACCATTCACAACAAATTGGCACAAGAAAACCAAATCAAGCTTGGAACACAAGCCATGGTCATGGTGACTGCGGGCAGTAACATGGCTTTCTTAAACTCTGTTTTAGCAGTGGCCGACCCTGGTGATGAGTTCATCTTGCCCATGCCGTTTTATTTCAATCAAGAAATGGCCATTCGCATGTGTGGCTGTATTCCAGTGCCCGTGCCTACCCAGCCAGACTGGAGCCTCGATGTTGAGGCCATGGCTGCAGCCATCACGCCGCGCACCCGGGCCATTTTGACGGTCTCGCCCAACAACCCCACGGGTGCTGTTTATTCAGAAGCATCTCTCAGGGCTGTCAATGCCCTTTGCGCTCAGCATGGGCTTTACCACTTCAGCGACGAAGCCTACGAGTATTTCACTTACGAGGGTGCCAAGCACTTTTCTCCCGCCAGCATCCCGGGTGCCATGAAGCACACCTTGTCTTTTTACTCCATGTCTAAAAACTTTGGCATGGCCAGTTGGCGAGTTGGCTACGTGATATTTCCCGTCAACTTGTTTGATGCCATGAACAAGGTCCAAGACACCAACCTCATTTGTGCGCCAATGCCATCACAATTGCTGGCCTTAGAGGCTTTAAAGCTAGGACGGCACTGGGTTGAACCCAAGGTCAAAGCATTGAGCGAAGTGCGCCAAACGGTCTACAAAGCGCTAGAAGGTTTGGGCGAACTGGTTCACTTTCCTCAGACACAAGGTGCTTTTTATGTGCTCATGAAACTACCCGGATTGGCTGAAGGTATCCAAGCCATTGAGTTCAATCGCGTCATGACGGAAAAATTCAAAGTCGCGTCTATTCCAGGCTTTGCATTTGGCCTGACCAATACGCAAGAGGCCAACTATCAACGTTTGTCCTACGGCGCTTTAGAGGCCGCGAGCGTTGCTGAAGGCGTACAACGCTATGTTGCTGCCGTGAAAGACTGGTACGGCGCCTGAAAAGGCCTGCTTTGAAGATCTATTGAAGCCCGCCCTTGAGGGCATCGGGCACTGGCAAAGGCAATACATCAATGCCCTCCTCCAACAGTTCTTGTGTTTCTTCGAATGAAGCCTTGCCGCGAATATTTCTTTCTTCCGATTCACCGTAGTGTATCTTTCGCGCTTCCTCAGCAAAGTTTTTGCCGACATCCTCGGTGTTGGCCATCACATGTTTCACCATTTTCATCCATGCCGCTTGCATGAGTTGCATGGATTCAGGATTGGCATGCGCCACAGCCAGGCTGCTTAAATTGGCAGAGTCCATTGTGGGACTGGTCATGGCTGGCAAATGAGACGCTGAGTCAACACTCGCAGCACCCGATTCTTCATGATCATGAGAGGCTTCAGACTTCAACTGCTGAGGTGCTGTGGCGCCAAAATTCAAACGAGGAGCCGATGGCAATTTACGGACTTCAGCGTTCGCACACAGAGGGCAAGCCACCAATCCCCTCTCACGCTGCGACTGGTAGTCCTCCTCTGAACCAAACCAGCCCTCGAAGGTGTGCATGCTTGCGCACTGGAGATTCAGAACTTTCATGCAAGTCTATAAATACCGCTGAAACGGGCATGCACCCAATCGTTCATGATCAATTGGCCAGCATCTGGGACACTGATTGTGCGCACAGTGACATCAATGCGCCAGGCACAATGCCCAAGACCAAGACCAACAAGCCATTCAATGACAACACAATGCGCACATCTGTGTCAGCAGTGACTGAGGTGGCTGTGACGGCTTCATCAAAGTACATGACCTTCACAACGCGCAAGTAGTAGAAAGCGCCAATGAGCGACATGGTCACTGCAAACACAGCCAAGGCAATGTCGGCTGTTTGGCCAGAGGCCACCAAGGCCTGCAACACAGAAAGCTTTGCATAAAAGCCCACCATGGGTGGAATGCCTGCCAAGGAAAACATGCAGATGGCCATGACACCTGCATACAAAGGGCTGCGGTTGTTCAAGCCGGCCAGATCGGTAATTTCTTCGCTCTCAAAACCTTGACGGGCCAACAACAAGATGATGCCGAATGTTCCCAAGGTGGTGAGGACATAAGCTACGACATAAAACATGGCTGAGCTGTAGGCGTTGGCTCCCATGGCCGCATTGCCGCTGACCACGCCAGACATCAAACCAATCAAGACAAATCCCATTTGGGCAATGGTGGAGTAGGCCAACATGCGCTTCAGGTTGGTTTGTGCGATGGCCGCTAAGTTACCAACCAGCAATGAGGCGATGGCCAAGAGGGCCAACATTTGCTGCCAATCGATGGCCATCGGCAACAAGCCCTCTACCAACAAACGAATGGTGATAGCAAATGCGGCCAACTTGGGCGCACCCGCAATCATGAGGGTCGCCGCTGTTGGGGCACCTTGATAAACATCGGGGACCCACATGTGGAAAGGCACCACACCTAGCTTGAATGCCAACCCAGACACCACAAAGACCAAACCAAACACCAACACTTGGTGTTTCACTTGGCCACTGGCAATGACTTTGAAAACAGTCGCCAAGTCCAAAGAACCTGTCGCACCATAAAGCATGGACATGCCATACAACAAGAAACCAGAAGCCATGGCACCCAGGACGAAATACTTCATGGCCGCCTCAGTGGCCTGTGCGTTGTCGCGGCGCAAGGCCACCAAGGCATAGCTAGACAAAGTGAGCAGTTCAAGTCCCAAATACAAAACCAAAAAGTTTTGGCCTGAAATCATGACGCTCATGCCCAGCAATGCAAAGACAGACAAGCTGAAAATTTCGCCCCCGCGCAACATGTCGCGATCGGCTGCGTAAGGGCGTGCATAGACCAAGGTCACCATGACGGCAATGGTGGCGAAACACTTGAGCCAATGGCCCATGGGGTCACTGACTACCAAACGGCCAAAACCGTAAAGTGTGTGGCCTGAATCAGCGTAGAACGCATGCAGTAAAGCCACGCCACCGAGGGACACCAAACTTAAAACATAAGTCACAGTGCGCTTAGGGCTGGTGACCAGCAGGTCAACCAGCGCAATCACGCAGGCCATGACCAGCAACACGATTTCCGGGTAAACCGTCATCCAGCTGGTTGAGTCAATCATGTCTATTCTCTCTATCTTAAAGTTTCAGCTGACCACAAGCGATCAAGGCAATTTGGAAACAGCGACATGCTCCAACAAATTGGCCACAGAGACTTCCATCACATCGGTGAATGGTTTAGGGTACAAGCCCATGTAAAGCACCGCAATGGCCAGCAAGGCCATGACAGTGAACTCACGCGCATTGATGTCTGTGAGTTCTTTCACATCGTCGTTGGTGACAGGGCCCAAGTAAACGCGCTTGAACATCCAGAGGGTGTAAGCAGCGCCAAAGATCAAGGCAGAGGCGGCCAACAGGCCCACCACGAAGTCAAACTTGACAGCACCCAAAATAACCATCCACTCACCCACAAATCCTGCCGTGCCTGGCAAACCGCAGTTGGCCATGGCGAACAGCAAAGCGAATGCTGCAAACTTGGGCATGGTGTTGACCACACCGCCGTAGCTTGCAATTTCTCGCGAGTGAACACGGTCATACAGCACGCCAATTGACAAGAACATGCCCGCTGAGACAAAACCGTGCGCAATCATTTGCACCAAGCCACCCGATACGCCCAGTGGGTTAAAAATAAAGAAGCCCAAGGTCACGAAGCCCATGTGCGCCACGGATGAATACGCCACCAGTTTTTTCATGTCTTGCTGCACCATGGCCACCAAGCCCACATAGATCACGGCCACCAAGGACAACACAATCATGAAGGTGCCCCATTCTTGTGCTGCATCGGGTGCAATGGGCATAGAGAAACGCAAGAAACCGTAGGCACCCAGTTTCAACATGATGGCTGCCAGCACAGCAGAGCCGCCTGTAGGCGCTTCAACGTGCACATCGGGCAACCAAGTATGAACGGGCCACATCGGCACCTTGACCGCAAAGGCCGCAAAGAATGCAAAGAACAAAAAGTTTTGTGCTGTCGCAGACAAAGGCAGTTCATGCCAAGTTGCAATGGCAAAACTGCCGCCCGATTGGATGTACAAGAAGATCAGCGCGATCAAGGTCAGGAGAGAGCCCAGCAAGGTGTACAAGAAAAACTTGAAGGCTGCATAGATCTTGTTGGGGCCGCCCCAAATACCAATGATCAAATACATGGGAATCAGCGTCGCTTCAAAGAACACGTAGAACAACAAGCCGTCTAAAGCTGAAAACACGCCAATCATCAACCCAGACAAGATTAAGAAAGCGGCCATGTATTGGTTCACTTTGCGTGTAATGACTTCCCAACCTGCAATGATCACAACCACATTGATGAATGCCGTGAGAATGATGAGCCACAAAGAGATGCCGTCAACACCCAAGTGGTAGTTCACATTGAAACGTTCAATCCAAGAGGCTTTTTCAACAAATTGCATCTCAGCGGTATCGATCTGAAAACCCGCATACAAAGGCAGCGTGACCACGAAACTGACAATGGCACCGACCAGCGACAACCAGCGCACAGATGGCGCTTGTTCATCACGGCCCAAGGCCAATAAAACAATGCCGAACGCAATAGGCGTCCATATGGCAAGGCTCAACATTCCCATTTTGTAAATCCTTATTTGTTGAGCCAGACGAAGTACGTCATGAGCAAAAAGATACCCAAGATCATGACCAAGGCATAGTGGTACAGATAACCCGTTTGCAACTTGCGCGTCCAGTTAGAGACCATGCCTACCAACTTCCAAGAGCCATTCACAAGCAAGCCGTCGATCAAGGTGCGGTCGCCGACTTTCCACAGACCATTGCCCAAGGCACGTGCGCCGCGCGCCAAAATATTTTCATTGATCCAGTCCATGTAGTACTTGTTCTCAAGAAGAACCACCAACGGACGCAAGGCACGGCCAATGGCAGCAGGCACTGCAGGGTTGATCAGGTACATGTACCAAGCCACCACCACACCCGCCAAGGCAAGCCAAAACGGCGCTGTGGTCACTGCGTGCAAAGCCATGGCCACAGGGCCATGGAAGGCATCTGCCAATGCTTTCATGCCAGCGTGCTTTTCAGCATCGATGAAGATGGCGTCTTTGAAGAACTCGCCAAACAGCATGGGATGGATGGTCATGAAACCAATGACCACCGACGGAATGGCCAAAAGAATCAGAGGCACTGTGACCACCCAAGGCGACTCACGAGGGCTGTGGCTTTCGTGGTCATCATGGTGATCATGGTGATCGCCGTGGTGGGCGTCGGGGTTCTGGTCATAGCGCTCTTTGCCATGGAACACCAAGAAGTACATGCGGAAAGAGTAGAAGGCCGTGACAAATACGCCAGTCAACACTGCAAAATTGGCGAAGCCAGCAGCAGCCAATTGGCTTTCGTGCACTGCTTCAATGATGCTGTCTTTGGAGTAGAAACCTGAGAAAAAAGGTGTACCGATCAAAGCCAAAGAACCCAGCAAGGAAGTGATCCAAGTGATGGGCATGTACTTGCGCACGGCGCCCATGTAACGAATGTCTTGGTTGTGGTGCAGGCCCATGATGACCGAGCCTGCACCTAAAAACAGCAGGGCTTTGAAGAAGGCGTGGGTCATGAGGTGGAACACAGCCACCGAATAGGCTGATGCGCCCAATGCCACTGTCATGTAACCTAATTGCGACAAAGTGGAATAAGCCACCACGCGCTTGATGTCGTTTTGGATGATGCCCAAGAAGCCCATGAACAAGGCCGTGATGGCACCAATGATCATCATGAAATTCAAGGCAGTTTCAGACAACTCGAACAAAGGTGACATGCGCGCCACCATGAAAATGCCCGCCGTGACCATGGTGGCGGCGTGGATCAAAGCTGAGATGGGTGTGGGGCCTTCCATGGAGTCTGGTAGCCACACATGCAAAGGAAACTGAGCTGACTTGCCCATTGCACCAATGAACAAGCAAATGCAAATGACAGTGACCAACATCCATGAAGTGCCGGGCAATGTGAGGGCACTAAGGTCTGCTGCTTGGGCAAATGCTTCTGTGTAATTCAAGGTGCCCGTGTAGGCGGCAATGAGGCCAATGCCTAAGATAAAGCCAAAGTCGCCCACACGATTCACCAAGAAGGCTTTCATGTTGGCAAAAATGGCGGTGGGTTTGTTGTACCAAAAACCGATGAGCAGGTAAGACACCAAGCCCACAGCTTCCCAGCCAAAAAACAGCTGCAACATGTTGTTGCTCATCACAAGCATCAGCATGGAGAAAGTGAACAAAGAGATGTAGGCAAAGAAACGGTTGTAGCCTTCGTCTTCATCCATGTAGCCAATGGTGTAGATGTGAACCATGAGCGACACAAAGGTGACGACACACATCATCATGGCGGTGAGGCCGTCGACCATGAAACCCACCTCCATGGTGAGGCCGCCCACAGTCATCCAAGTGTAGAGGGTCTCATTGAAGCGCGCGCCATCGATGGCCACACTCTTCAAAGTAGAGGCTGACAAAATGAACGCAATGAGCACACCCAAAATAGTGAGCGTGTGTGTGAGGCGGCGACCGATCCAGTTACCACCAAATTGTGTCCCTAAAATGCCTGCCAATACAGCGCCCACCAAGGGGGCCATAGGCACTGCAAGCAGCGTCGATGCGTTGAGGGTTTGGCTCATATTCTTTTAACCTCTTAACCCTTGAGCGAATCAAGTTCATCCACATTGATGTTGTTCATGTTGCGGAACAAAAGCACCAAAATGGCCAAACCGATGGCGGACTCGGCCGCTGCCACTGTCAAGATGAAGAACACGAAAACTTGTCCGTGCATGTCACCCAAGTAGTGAGAGAAAGCCACAAAATTCATATTGACAGCCAAGAGCATCAGCTCAATGGCCATCAACAACACAATCAAATTCTTTCGGTTCAAAAAGATACCGATGACCGCAAGGGCAAACAACATGGCGCCCAATGACAAATAGTGTCCAAGTGTCAACGTCATGATTTGGCCTCCTTCGGGGCATCAACATCAGCAGGTACTTCTGGCACTTTGGGCGCCTCCCCTACTTGCACAGCATCCATTTTCAAAACGACCAAACGATCGCTGGCACGGACATGCACTTGCTCGGAAGCGCTGATGGCTTTGCTGTCTTTGCGTTGACGCAGCGTGAGCGCAATGGCTGCAATCATGGCCACCAACAAAATAGCCGCCGCCACTTGAATGGGCATGAGGTATTCGGTGTAAAGCAAGATACCCAGTGCCTTGCTATTGGAAATTTGCGGCCCAATTTGACCCACAGCAACGGCCACTTTGGGGGCCTCAGAAGTTCTAAAACCACTCATTAGCACAGCCGCCATTTCAAGGGCAATCAAGGCACCCAAAGAAGCAGCCAAGGGAAAGTGTTTCCAGAAGCCTTGACGCAAAGTGTCTAAGTTAAGGTCAAGCATCATGACTACAAACAAAAACAGCACCATCACGGCACCCAAGTAAACCAAGACCAGGACCATGGCCAAGAACTCGGCTTGGAGAAGCAACCACAGCCCCGAAGCCTGCGAAAAAGCCAGCATGAGAAACAACACAGCATGAACTGGGTTGCGCGCAGTCACGACTCGAAACGACGCAAACAGAAGCACCACCGAGAAGAGATAAAAGAAACCAGTTTTGACGTCCATGGGTTGTCGCTTGTTAGTTTTTGTCAATCAACCGATCAACGGTATTTGGCATCGGCCGCTCTGGCCTGCGCAATGTCTTTTTCATAGCGATCACCTACAGCCAACAGCATTTCTTTGGTGTAGTGCAAATCGCCGCGCTTCTCGCCGTGGTATTCCAAAATAGAGGTTTCCACAATGGAATCGACGGGGCAGCTTTCTTCGCAGAAACCGCAAAAGATACACTTGGTTAAATCGATGTCATAGCGCGTGGTTCGGCGCGAGCCATCCGTTCGGACTTCAGATTCAATGGTGATGGCCATTGCAGGGCAAACAGCCTCACACAATTTGCAAGCAATGCAACGCTCTTCGCCGTTTTCATAGCGACGCAAAGCGTGTAGGCCCCTGAAGCGCGGAGACAAAGGTGTCTTCTCTTCGGGGAATTGAAGAGTGACCTTGCGACGGAAAGCATAACGCCCCGTCAAGACCATGCCTTTGACCAACTCAAACAGCATGAAGCTCTTGAGAAAGTCTTTGAGCGAAAAATTGGATACAGCCAATGTAGACATGTCTTAACCCGGTTATTTCCAAATGTTCCAAGGCGAATGCAACCA
>Ga0214919_10005409_pt1 | contig 18159 bp, 14 predicted proteins | sample LL1503_MetaG_FD_177994 | JGI IMG/M metagenome (GOLD analysis project Ga0214919, IMG submission 177994) | Freshwater microbial communities from Lake Lanier, Atlanta, Georgia, United States - LL-1503 | ecosystem: Environmental > Aquatic > Freshwater > Lake | place: USA: Georgia | collected...
AACTATTTGATCCGGGCGTGGAAAGCTCTGGAGGATGATCCTTCGCTCTCGGTCGACTTGGATCAAATTTCAAAAGAAATCGGGATGACCCTTGTGAAGTTAAAAGAAAGCGGGGCGGTCCAGTTGAGGCCCGAGCCTCAAAATGGAGGTTGGGCAGTCGGGAAGTGGCGGCCGGAGTAGGTGAAGGTCAGGGTTGTAGAGGGCAACCGGCGGTGGGGGCTTGGGGAATTCCCGAGAGGCCTGGCAGGTCAGGAGAAAGAGGGGGGAGGTAGAGTCGATAAAAGAGATCGTTCAGACCGGCGAGGGAAGTTCCGGGCCAGATGGCAGAAACCAGGCCATTCGGTTGGACGAGAATGAAGCATCCGGATTTGGTAATTCCCAAGCGGTTGCCGAGCTGGGAATAGGGATCCCGGAGGGCCGGAAGTTCTTTTCCGGTTTTTGTCATGAACTCATGAACCTGGTCCGGTGTTCCCGCAAAAAGAAAAAACCAGGAGGCTTTTGTTTTGGCTTTTTCCATCGCAACGGCGAAGTATTTTGCAAACTCAAGGCTGCAGTCGCAATCGTGTGAAAAGAAAACAAGCACCACCGGTTTTTCTTTGGGGAGTGAGGACCAGGGGGCGACTTGGCCATCCATTCGATACAGAACGCTCTGGGCGATATTTTGGCCTGTCGATTGGTTGAGGGTTTGTAATTCGGAAGGGGGTGAGGGATGACGGCGTGAGATCTTTTTGTTGGGAGCGGTGGGGGCTTTGGAATCGGGTCGAGTAAGCCCGTAGATCAAGGCAGCCAGAGCGACGAGAAAGAGGGCGATGGGCCAGGGGGATTTCACGGGAATCAATGGGCGGGCATGGCGATCCACGGAGGGACAACACTTCCATGTATCCAGCCATTACGGCGACGGACTTCATCATCCGTGAGGCGTGGATCTTTCAGATAGATGTAGTAGTCGTCTTGGCGTTCGAACAGGTCGCCTTTGGCTTCCCGGGTTTCGCTGACCACCATAGTACTGGTGATCCGAATGTGGAAATAACCACGGATCAGTTCATCATACTTCGACGGAAGCAGTCTGAACTGAAAGGGGATGAGGGTTTTGGTTGGGATAACTTCCCGGATCTTTGCGTCGGACCCCTCGGGAGTCTCATGAGGAACGGAATCCCAACGCCCGTTGGCCTGATAAAAAACACGGATGGAAGGGCCAAGGATAAAGAAGCGACGGGATGAGTCATAGTTCTGGAGGAACAGATTCGCACGGACATTGCCGTCGCCCTTGGCATCGAAGGAGTCCACATCGGCCCGGAGTTGGCGAAAGGCGATTTCCTCAGTGATGCGTTTCTTTTCCTGTTTCGCCCAAAGTTGGCGTCCTTGTGACCAGGCGATGATCCGGTCAGTCGAGTAGAGGAGGGACGCTCCCAAAAGCAGGGTACCCAGAAAGAAGGAGGCTGGTCCACGCCAGTCCCCGACGGGTGCGGGTTTGGGCGTTTCTTGGGTCGCCAATCCTTGGGGGACTCTTTCGAAAACCGGCCCCTGCCTTTCGATCAGGGAAGAGCGAACAGGTGTGGCGGAGGGTTTTTCCGTGAGAGCTAATTGCCCAGCAGACATCTGGAATACTCGGTCGGCAAGCGAGGCGAGTTGGTCACCATGGGTGACGGCGAAGATCGCGAGTTTCCGTTCGTCCCGAAGTTCTTGAAGTACTTTGAGAATTTCTTCCTCAGCCAAGGGATCGAGATTGCTGGTTGGTTCATCCAATAGGAGAAGGGCGGGCTCATGTTGGAGGGCGCGGGCCAAGGAGACGCGGCGCTGTTGTCCTCCGGAAAGTTCATTGGGAAAGGAATCCCAACGTTCTCCCATCCCCAGACGGGTCAGAAGTTTTTGGGCCCGGGAGTAGGCCTGATGTTGGGATTCGCCGGTAAGCAACCCCGGTAGGGCGGCATTATCCAGGGCGGTGAGTCCGGGAAGAAGAGAGTTGGTTTGGAGCATGAAGCCAATTCGGCGGGAGCGGAGTTGGGCAAGTTTTCGGGGGGACAGTTGGAGGAGGTCCGTTCCCTCAAGGTGGAGGGTTCCGTGGTCGGGTCGGGCAAGTGCTCCCAAGAGGGCCATCAGGGTGGATTTTCCCGAACCCGAACGACCACAGACGGCGACGAATTCGCCCGGCTGGATTTCGAGGGAGACCTGGTGGACGGCGGCGATGGAACCTCGCCGGGCGGGATAGATCCGGCTGAGATTGCGGGCGGAGAGGATAAGACTCATTCGTTATTATCCCGGAGAAGTTGGTAGACCTCGCGACCCGCCAGACGCCAGGAAGGAAGCAGGGCGCCGAGTCCCGCTACGAGGGAGCACAGGAGGAGGCTGAGAAGAGCGGAGAAAAACTGGGAGGAGAGAGATGGGAGTTCGAAGGTGATTCCGCGGGAGGTGAGGAGATATCCGAAAGTTCGGACGAAGACGGCCAAGCCGGTGGCGCCCAAGAGAACGCCAAAAAGAGCACCCAGAAAAGCGCAGAGGGCGGCTTCCATCGCCAGCCACAAGGAGAGTCCTAATCGTGAAAGGCCCATGGCGAGAAGTAGTCCAAGTTCCGCTTTTCGCTCAGCCACGATACCGGCGTAGACAAGAAGAATTAGAAGTCCGCCCATGCAAAGGCCAACGAGGGTGAACGCGATTGAGCCGGTGAGGATGGTTCGGATCGACTGGCGGACCTGAATTCCGAGTCCGGATCCGCTAATGACCTGAACTTCAGGAACAGAAGAGAGGGCGAAGCGGATATGACCCGCCCCAGCTCCGGGCGACAAGCGAAGAAGAAGGGCAGAGGCGGAGCCGCTGACCGGAAGGGTTCCGAATGTTTGGACTCCGTGGGATCTGGATTCATTCGCAAGTTCGTCCACGGTAGAAAAAGATCCAAAGACCGATCGTTCTGTGGGGCCCACACCAGTCAGGTCGAGTTTCCCCCAGACAACTAAACTTTTTCCGAAGAAATTTATGGTCGAGCCCACGGGTTCTGGTCGGCGTCCGCCGATGAGGACATCGCCTTGGGAGAAGGGGCGGGGCAGGTGTTCTCTGATCCAGGGTTGTAAGGTAAAATCGGTGGAAGGGTCGAAGGCGATCAGATCGGTTTCCCCATGGCCTTCATCCGAGGGGATGGAGAAATGGCGTTGGAGGGAGACTTTTTCCAGCCCGGGGAGAGTTTCGATTTGTTTAAAAACCGATGGGTTGAGCTGAGGGGCGTTGGGTTCCCCTGTAAGAAGGGCAGCGGTCAGGTTGTGGGTGATTCGTTTGGGTAGGATAAGGAGATCAGCCCCTAGACGGTCGAGGGAGGTTTCGAGTCCGCGGCGGATCGAATCTCGTACGACCAAAGTGAGAAAGATTGAAGCGGACCCGACGGCGACGGCGAAGGCCAGAAGGAGGTAACGACCGGGGCTTCGTCGGGTCTCCTGGAGGACCAGACGAAATCCAAGGGGGAAAAGGTGGAATCCGTGTGGCAGGGTGGTTAGACCGTGCAGCTACGACTGAATTTCATCTCCTCCACTTTGGAGGGAACGATGACGCAGTCGTGGTGTCCGCCGAAGTTGGGCATATAGCCGACCTGTTCTAAAGTATCCTGCCGGAAGACAAAGGCGCCGGATTCCATTCGTTGGAATCCCGAAAAGATCACCAAGGCATATTTTCCATCATAGGTTGTGGCTGTGGTCTGGGTATCGACTCCGACATTTCGAAACTTTTTGATAACTTTCCAGTCCTTAGTACTCACGACATAAACATCCGATTTCATAGGTTTGGGTCGGAGAACGGTGAAGAAGCATTTCGATCCGTCGATGGAGAAGTTGACGTGGAAAGGGGATGGGTATTCGCCCTGCCACTCTTTGTCTTTGATGAAGGTGATCCGTTTCCAAGCGCGTGGATCGTCGCTGGAGGTGTCAAAGACCGCGACATTGTTAGCGCGTAGATTGTTCATCATAACCAGGTGATTGCCGGAAGGATTGAATCCGGTCTCGTGGATGGGGTTGCCGACGGAGGGCAGGGTGACTTCCCAAGTGTCCGGGCTATTCGAGACTTTTTTAATGGGCCAATTATCGGCGATGCCTTCATTGGCCATGAGATAGCAGATGGGTTCCATGGAGGTGCGATCGATAATGAAACCGCCTCCGCACATGCGAAGACCAGCGATGGAGTAGCGGTTGCGAGGATCGTGCAGGCAAAAATCCAGGCCCGTCAGGGTATGGGGGCTTGCGCCGGGAGTTTGGCCTTTTTCGACGAGAAGTTCGGCCATGGGAGCCATCTCGTAGTTGAGTTTGTTGCCTTTGGTTCCGTAGTAATCGTATTTACCGTCTTTTCCTGGAGCGAGTTTAATGAGTCGAATGGTTCCGCCCTTCGTCCAAGTTTCGGCCAGAACCTTCGAGTTGGGCACCCAATCGCCCCGGAAGGAGGTAAGGACTTTGGTTTTATCTTGGCCGCGGGCTCGAGAGAAAAATCCCACCACATCCTTTTGACCGTCGGCACAGGCAAAACCATTTCCATCCGGGAAAGGGACAGTATGGACGCCTAAACCGATTCCCGTTGTTTCGGAAACATCCTCGAGGAGTTCCATCTGATTCGATTTTCCATCGTAGCCGACGCGGTAGATGTGATTTCCCATCCCGTACTTGTCGAGCATGCCGTGCTCTTTGATTTTCGTGTTGAGACCGTACATCAGGACATTATCGCCACCTTGGGTGGAGTTAATGAATTCAAAGCCTTTGTAGGGATCTCCACTATCGGCATAGAAGGCAGCCAAATGGTGGGAAATCGGGCAGGAGTCCCCGTAGTTCCAGTAAGAAATCCATGAGAGGGTTTTTTGAGTTCCCAAATCGACGGCATGGGTTCCTCCTCCCAGCTTTTGTGGGGTGAGATAGATGTATTTTCCCAGTGATTCGCGAATGCCTTGGTAAACGGCGTCTTCGATTAGGATACCGTCTTCATTTTTGGCGGCGTAGGAGGTGCCAGGAAGGTAACGGGTCAGACCCGCACCTGTAAGCCCGGCCAGACCAGCAAAACCGTAATAAAAGAAGCGGCGTCGGCTGATTTTTTCAAGGTGGGCCTTCGACATAGGATCAATTTGTGTTTTGGGAGGATAAGATCAAGAGTTAAAGGCATCCGGTGATTCGGACGTTTTAACAAGTGTCTTAGCGGCGGAAGAAAAGGTGGTTGGAGAGGTAGTAAAGTTTTCCAGCTTGAAGGTGGAAAGATTCGGGAACAAGGCTGACCTGAACTTTGGTGCTGGTGTCCTGCTTTTGACCTAGGAATCGAAAAAGTTTACTCAAATGAAAAGGGGCTGTGTAGCGAATCACGGGAGCGTCGGCGGGCAGCTTGGCGATTTCGCGGGCGTCGGTGATGGCGTCTGCAAGGTAACCGGTGGCATCGACCAGATTCAAATCGAGAGCGCGTTTGCCGGAAACGATCCGACCATCGGCAACCTCACTGGGCAATTTCTGGTCGGGAAAATCACGTTCGGCAGTGACGATGGAAGAGAATCTTTCGAAGGTTTCGGCAATCATGTCTTGAACCAGCTTCTTTTCGGCTTCGGAGGCGGGTCGGGCGGGATTGAGGAGATCCTTGAGAGCGCCGCTTTTGAAGGTGAGGGTGGAAAGGCCGAGGATTTTAGAAAGGCCCTCGTAGTTGAGGGACTGCATGATGACACCGATGCTGCCAGTGATGCAGAGCTCGTGCGCGACGATGTGGGATCCGCCCATGGCGGTGTAGTACCCGCCTGATGCTCCGACCGAATCGAGATAGACGATCACAGGTTTGTTTTTCCGGACGAGGGTGAGTTCGTGATAAAGGTTGTCGCTGGCGGTGACCTCGCCTCCCGGGCTATCGATATGAAGAAGGATAGCGGCTACGGAATCGTCATCTGCGGCTTGGCGGATTTGGAGAATGAGGTCGTCCACCATGCTCGAGCCAATTTCACCTGGAATTTCCTGTGCGATGACTCCGAAGAGGTCGATTTTGGCGATGCGTTTCTTTTGTGAATCGTCTCCTTCGACAAACTCTTCATCGAAGAAGGGGGCTGATTGGATGTGGGAGGATCCGGAGAAAAACTGATGGTCTTTGGACAGGAAGAGGAGATTGGCGAGGAGGCTGCTACCGAGCAGAATGAGGCCAACGATGAAAAGGAGTTTGGAGTGGCGAGCCATGAGAAGGAAAAGGATGCGACAGATTGGGGCGCGGGGCAAGGGGGTGTGGGCAGAGTTGGTAGGGGCGATCGAACTGGCTAGCAGGGGTGGTCAAAAGGTGGCGGTGGGGGTATCGGGTGGGGCGGACAGTGTGGTGCTAGCGGAGGTGGCTTGGCGGATGGGGGTAAAGCCGGTTGTGTTCCATTTTAATCATCGGTGGCGTGGGCGGGTTGGAGATGCGGATGAGCGATGGGTGAAGGCTTGGGGAAAGAAGAGGGGTTTGAGGGTGGTGGTGGGGCGAGCGAAACGGGCGGGGCGCACCGGAGAGGGGGAGGCGCGGATGGCGAGGTGGGCATTTTTTCAGCAAGCGGCGTTGAAGTGCAAAGTAGGTGAGCTTTGGTTAGCGCATCATTCGGACGATCAAGCGGAGACGGTTTTGATGCAGTTGTTGCGTGGGGCGGGGCCGGATGGGTTGGCGGGCATGGCCATTCGCTCGAAGCAGTCGGGGTTGGATGTGGTGAGGCCTTTGCTGGGCTTGAGTCGGGATGTGGTGAGGCGAGCGGCTCGGGAGGAGGGGTTGCGGTGGAGGGAGGATCAAACCAATCATGATGGGAAAGGCTGGAGGTCGCGGGTGAGGCAAAAGGTTCTACCGTACTTATCGAAGATGTATGGCCGGGAAGTTCGGGGGGCGCTGTGTCGGGCGGCGGAGATTCTGGCGGGTGAAAGGGAGTATTGGGAGAAGGAGATCGGCAAGATCCCGTCTCATCCCGATGTGCGAGAGTGGAGAAAAAAAGCGGTGGCTTGGCAGAGGCGGGCGATTCGAATCTGGTTGGATCGGTTTGAATGCAGTGGGGCGAGCTTTGCCGAGGTGGAGGGAGTGAGAAATTCGGTCGTAAGTGGCAAATCGGTGAAGTGGCAATTGCGGGGGGGATGGGTTCGACGTTCTCAAAATAAGCTATTCTGGATCAGAGATATAGGTCGGATTGCTAAAAGAGGGTAATGGTGTTACTTTCTTATTTCCGATTTATGCCAAATCCTCGCTCTCCATCTCGTAAACCACCGAAGTTGCCCAGGCCACCCGTCCGGCGTCAGGACCCTAGCAAAGGGGATGGACCGAACTGGCGTGGGGTCGTTTTATTTCTCGTTTCTGCTTCGATCCTGCTTTTGGCGTTCTATGCGCATCAGACTCAGAATGCGGCATCGGTTCGGGATTTAACTTTTGCCGAGTTTGAAGGGTATTTGAAGGATGGGAAAATCAAGGATGTGACCTTAAATGTGGAGCCAGCTGTAAATGTGCGTTGGCTTTCGGGAAAATTCGAGCCATCTGAGGCGATCAAGAAAACCGTACGGACAGATGCCCAAGGTTATACGGGTTATAAAGTGACGGTAGATCTGGCCTTTAAGCAGAATTTAGAGCAGGTACTCGCGGCGAATGGATTTCCACAAGTCAGCCAAAAGGTGATCGATAATTCGACCTGGCAGGCGTTGGCGGGAACTTTGCCCTTCGTTCTTTTTGTTTTGATTATGTACTTTTTCTTCCGGCAGCAGATTCGAATGGCGGGGAAGTCGGCATTCAGCTTCGGCAAGAGCAAGGCACGGATTCTTTCGAAGGAGAAGAATAAGGTTACCTTTGCGGATGTGGCGGGGGTGGAGGAGGCGAAGGATGAGGTGAGTGAGATTGTGGAATTTTTGCGGGATCCGAAGAAGTTTCAGAAACTGGGTGGGCGGATCCCGAAGGGAATTCTGATGGTGGGGCCTCCGGGAACGGGGAAAACTCTTTTGGCGAAGGCGATTGCGGGGGAGGCGGACGTTCCGTTTTACGGGATCAGCGGTTCCGATTTCGTGGAGATGTTTGTGGGTGTCGGGGCTTCCCGAGTACGAGATATGTTTGAGCAGGGCAAGAAGACAGCACCTTGTTTGATTTTTATCGATGAGATCGATGCGGTGGGGCGGAGTCGGGGTCACGGAGTGGGTGGCGGGCATGATGAGCGAGAGCAGACTTTGAATGCCCTGCTGGTGGAGATGGATGGTATCGATACGGCGGAGGGGGTGATCATCATTGCGGCGACGAATCGAAAAGATGTTTTGGATCCCGCACTCTTGAGACCCGGACGGTTTGATCGTGAGGTGCATATTAATCTTCCGGATGTGAAGGGTCGGGAAGAGATCTTGAAGGTGCATGCCAAGAAGGTGAAAGCGATGGAGAACGTGTCTTGGGCAACCTTGGCGCGAAGCACTCCGGGATTTTCGGGAGCAGAACTGGCCAATGTGATTAATGAAGCGGCTTTGATGGCGGCGCGGAGAGATGCGGAGGCCATTACTCAGGCGGATTTAGAGGAGGCGAGAGATAAGGTGCGATTTGGTCGGGAGCGACGGAGCCTGGCAATGAGTGACGAGCAGAAAAAGTTAACGGCGTATCATGAGGCGGGGCATGCGATGTTGAATTTGGCGTTGGAACATACCGATCCGTTGCACAAGGTTTCGATCATACCGCGTGGGCCTGCGTTGGGGGTGACGATGATGCTACCGATTGAAGATCGGTACGGATATGGCAAGAAGAAGGTGTTGGATGATCTGTGTGTCGCGATGGGTGGGCGAGTGGCGGAGGAGATGTTTTTGGGGGATATCTCCAGCGGGGCCAGTGGGGATATTAAGATGGCGACTTGGTACGCAAAAAAGATGGTTTGTGAATGGGGAATGAGTGGCCGAATGGGAATGATCGAGTATGGGGATCATGAGGATTACGTGTTTTTGGGAAGGGATATCGGGCGATCGAGGGGATATAGCGAAAAGACGGCTCGGGAAATCGACGAAGAGGTGCATCAGATTGTGAATGGGGCCCACGAGAGAGCGAAAAAGATTTTGGAGGAAAATCGGGCTAAGGTGGAGTTGATTGCTTCGGCTTTATTGGAGTACGAGACGTTGGATGGGGCTCAGGTGGAAGATATTGTAAAGCATGGGCGGATGACGAATCCACCGCCCAAAGGCATTTCGGCACCCAGCGCACCGACACCGAGTGAGGCTTTGCCTGCGAATCGCCCGATCGAGAAGATCAAGGATAAGGGTGGGATGCTGCCTGGTTTAGAGGGTGCGCCCGCTGGGGCTTAATCTGTTTTTCCTACAAGTATGAGTTGTCCGACCGCGCAAGGGTGGCGGTGCGGGGATCGGCGGATTGAATTATATCCAGGCAAACCCTTTCTTTTGGGAATTTTAAATGTAACGCCGGATTCATTTTCCGATGGGGGTCGATATTCGAGTGTCGGTGCGGGGGTGAAGCGAGGTTTAGAGCTTTGTGAGGAGGGGGATGGGGTGGATGTAGGTGGAGAATCGACCAGGCCGGGTGCGGAGCCGATTTCTGCCCAAGAGGAGAGGGCAAGGGTGATTCCAATTTTGCAGGAGATACGTAAAGAGATGCCAGACGCCTTTTTATCGATCGATACTTATAAGGTGGAGGTGGCACGAGCGGCTTTTGAGGTGGCGGGAGTGGATGTAGTGAATGATGTGGGTGGGGGAAGGTGGGATGAGGGGATGTGGGATTGGTTGGCTTCCACGAGGGTAGGTTATGTTTGTATGCATGCGGGGGGGCGGCCGAAGGAAATGCAGAATCAGATCAAGTATCGGGATGTGCTGCAAGAGGTAGACGAGTACTTCCAAGAAAGGTTGGAAGGGTTGAGAAGCGTGGGGATTGAGGAGGAGAGGGTGGTTTTGGATGTGGGAATCGGATTTGGGAAGTTGGCAGATCACAATATGGCTTTATTGGGGGGGGATTGGAGTAGATTCGGGCGACCTTTGATGTGGGGATTATCGAGAAAATCATTTCTTGGGGTGACAGAGAAAGAGAAGGGGCTCAAGAGTCGGGATGAGGCTTTGGACTGGTGGAATCGAGAGCTGTTGCAGCGCGGAAAACCGATGGTTTGGAGGGTTCATGAGCCTGGGAGAGTGAGAAAAGTTCTGTCGTGATTTATGGATTTTCTGGTGTGCGTTGGAAAAGACGGCGCTAGGTTTTTAAGATGAGTGAAGAGATCCAGTTAAAGCGAGAAGTGGAAGTCACTGCAATTCCTGCAGGAACGAAAAAGAGGCTGGCGGCGGGAACAGCAGTGGTGGTGACGCAGGATTTGGGAGGAACGTTTACAATCCATGCGACCTCGGAGGGAGGGCTTTTTCGAATTGAGGGAAAGGATGCGGATGCCTTGGGCAGAAAAGTGGTGGAGGCTGGTGTGGTGGTGGCGGGGAAAGAGGTTGGGGAGGAGGAGATTTGGGGTGTACTGAAGACGTGTTACGATCCTGAAATTCCAGTCAATATCGTAGATCTAGGTTTGATTTACAGCATGGTGCTCAAGACGATGGAGGGTGGGGGAAAGCGTGCGGAGGTGAAAATGACCCTGACGGCTCAAGGATGTGGAATGGGTCCGTCCATCGCTGCGGATGCGCGGCAGAAGATTTTGAGCCTGCCTGGAGTTCAAGAGGCAGAGGTGGATGTTGTTTGGGAACCAGCTTGGGGACCACAGATGATCACACCGGATGGGCGAAAAAAGTTGGGGATGGATTAGTCGGATGTTTGTCATTCCATCGATCGATCTCATGGCTGGGGAGGTGGTGCGTCTGGCCCAAGGTAAAGCCACGGAGAAGAAGATTTACAGCAAGGATCCGATGGCCATGGCGAGGCGATGGGAGAAGGTGGATGGAAAAGTTTTGCATCTGGTTGATCTGGAAGGGGCCTTTGAAGGAGAGATGCGGAATCTGGAGATGATTGGGCAGATTGCTCGGTCGGTGAAGATGCCGTGCCAGGTGGGTGGGGGGATTCGGGATTTGGTTGTAGCTGAAAAAATACTCAAGGCAGGTGCAATGAGGGTGATTTTTGGAAGTGTGGCGTGCGATTCGCCTGAAACGATCGATGAGGCCGTACGAAAGTTTGGACCAGAAAAGGTTGTCGTGGGGATTGATGCGCGGGATGGGGTGGTGGAGACAAGGGGTTGGACGAAGCCGAGCGGCTGGAAGGCTGTGGACCTTGCAACTCGGATGGCGAAGGGTGGAGTGATTCGAATCATCTACACGGACGTAGTGCGGGACGGGATGATGACTGGGCCAAATATTCCAGCGGTGCAGGAGATGATCCGTGCTTTCCCTGGCAAGGTGATCTCATCGGGCGGAATCAGTGGCTTGAAAGATCTTCAGGCTCTCGATAAGGCGGGTGGAGTAGAAGGGGTGATTGTTGGACGAGCCCTTTACGAAGGGGCGATGGAGGATGAAGTGTGTCGGTTGAGTACATTTTAAGGGAGCCTACGAGATCGGGCGATGGGCCAACGATTGATTACGCCAAGGAGCTGAATGCGGAGCAGCTGGAGGCGGTCACAGCACCGCCGGGGCCAATGCTGGTCATTGCGGGTGCGGGAAGTGGAAAGACACGAACCTTAACATACCGGGTGGCTTGGCTGGTGGAGCATGGGGTAGCTCCTGAAAGTATTCTTTTACTTACCTTCACGAATAAGGCTTCCAAGGAGATGCTTTCTCGGGTGGCATCCCTGTTGCCCCACGATCTTTCCCGATTATGGGGGGGGACGTTTCATCACGTGGGGAACCGAATGCTGCGGAGGCACGCGGAACGGGTCGGATACCCAAAGGACTTTACGATTTTAGACCGGGAAGATGCGGAAGATCTAATCTCGGCCAGCTTGGGAGAGGCTGGGGTGGACCCCAAAGATAAGCGGTTTCCGAAGCCCCAGGTACTGGCGGAAATCTTCAGCTTAGCGGCCAATCATCGCACCAATTGCGGCTCGATTCTCAAGAGCCAGTTTGGGTACTTCACCGAATTTGAGAGTTGGATTACGAAAGTGGGAGAGATTTATCTGCGAAGGAAGCGAGATAGCTCATCCATGGATTATGACGATCTGCTGACTCTGCCTCTGCGATTGCTGGAGCAGGAGGGGGAGTTGAGGGAGGGGTATCGGGCAAGATTTCAGCATGTGCTGGTGGATGAGTATCAGGATACCAATCGGTTGCAGTCCGACTTTGTCGATGCGATCGGGGGTGGGCATCACCAGATCATGGCGGTGGGGGATGATGCGCAGAGTATCTACTCGTGGCGCGGAGCTAAAGTGGAGCACATTCTAAGTTTCCCGCAGCGACATCCAGGAACGAAGATGGTGCGGCTGGAGACCAACTATCGGAGCATTCCGCAAATCTTAGATTTGGCGAATCACTCGATTTCCCACAATCCCAAGCAGTTCCCCAAGAATTTAAAAGCGGTGAGAGAGGCTGGGGTGAAGCCAGCGGTTGTCGCGTTGGAAGATGGGGGGCAGCAGGCTTCCTTTGTGGCCCAGCGTATTTTGGAACTGCATGAGGAGGGGGCGAATCTTTCCGATATTGCGATTCTGTATCGGGCGCACTTTCATGCGATGGAGATGCAGCTGGAGCTCACGCGACGGAATATTCCATACACGATCACATCGGGACTGCGTTTCTTTGAACAGGCTCACATCAAGGACGTGGCTGCGCATTTGCGGCTGTCGTTAAATCCAAAAGATGAGGTGGCTTTTCATCGAATGGCAAAGTTGTTGCCTGGGGTGGGACCGAGGTCGGCTACGAAGATGTGGCAAGAGCTCCAAGGAGGGAAGGGATTGGGTCAACTGAAGGTGCCGGAGAAGGGGGCGAAGGGATGGAGTCAGATGGTGCAAACGTTGATGCAGTTGAGGGACAAAGAGCCCTCGGAGCAGGTGAAGATTGTGGTGGAGGGAAGCTACGGTGACTACGTGAAGTCGAAGTACGCCAATGCGGAAAACCGGTTGGATGATTTGAGGCAACTGGAGGATTATGCCGCTGGATATACAGATATTTCAGAGTTTTTGAGTCAGTTGGCATTGCTGGGGAATACGGAAACGGAGGTGGCGCAGCGTTCGAGGGATGATGGGGGGGAGGCGATTAAGCTGAGTACGATCCACCAAGCGAAGGGTTTGGAGTATGGAACCGTGTTTGTGATTATGCTGTGTGAAGGGATGTTTCCTTCGAGTCGCTCGATGGAAAGCCCTGAGGGGGAGGAGGAGGAGCGGAGGTTGTTTTATGTGGCGGCGACGAGGGCGAAGGATGAGCTGTATTTAACTCACCCGAGGTTGCGTATGGGTAAGGGGGGGGATGCTTGGCAGACACCATCCCGGTTTTTGAACGAGCTCTCCAAAGATTTGGTCAATGTGTGGCGGGTCAAAGGCGCGGCGGGCGCTGGGGACTGGAGTTAGATCTGGGAGTGATCTTTCTTCTTGGACCCACGGCAGCTGGCAAGTCGCGTTTGGCGATGACGTTGGCTCAACAGACAGGGGCTGAAATCGCTTCTGTAGATGCGTTTCAGATCTATCGAGGCTTGGATATTGGAACGGGAAAAGCGACTCTGGAGCAGCAGAGGCAAGTTCGACATCATCTGATCGACCTAGTGGAAGCGGAGGAGGATTTCTCATCGGCGGACTACGCCAAGGAGGCACAAAGAGTCTTTGCTGATGTTGAGAAACGGAAGGTTTCCTCAATTTGGGTCGGTGGAACTGGATTATACCACCGTGTGTTGACGCAAGGCTTATCAAAAGCTCCGGGAACCGATCGGATCGTGGCAGAGAATCTGGAGAAAAAGACGACGGAGGAGCTGGTTGCAGCGGTTCGCAGGGTAGATCCTGTCTGGGCTGAAAAAGCTGACTTAAAAAACCGAAGGAGGGTGGTGCGGGCCTTGGCGGTATGGGAGCAGACAGGAAGAAAGATGTCCGATTGGCAGAAGCAAGAAACGATGAAGGGTTTGATGAGCGAAGTGCAAACGTGGTGCCTGATGCCAGCTATCGATATTTTGGTGGAGGTGATTCGAAAGCGGGTCGAGGGAATGCTGAATGGGGGATGGTTGGAGGAGGTGAGGGGATTGATGCTGCGAGAGGGGTGGGTGACTTCTCCGGGATCACGTGCCATCGGTTATCGAGAGGTGGGCGAGTACGTTCAGGGCAAAATGGGCCGGGCTGAGACGTGTGACAAAATTGTGTCGGCGACGAGGGCCTATGCGAAGCGTCAATTGACCTGGTTTCGCAAAATTCCTAACCTACAAAGTATCGAGATCGATCCCCGAGAGCCCCTGTCAAAAGCTGGGGTGGAGAAGCTGGTGCGAGCGCTGGAAGCGGGAGCTATTTCCTCATGATGGTGAGTACAGGCCGTGATAAGGCGATGGAGAGGGCTTTCTTGGTAGGACTGGAGACTCAAAAGTCGGGTCGCTATGAGGTAGGGGAGTCGTTGGATGAGTTGGCGTTGCTGGTGCACAGTGCGGGTGGGGAGGTGGCCGATCGCGCGACCCAAAAACTGGATCACCCTGTTGCGCCGACCTATATTGGTAGTGGAAAGGCAGCGGAGCTTGCCTTGGCTGCGAAGGCAAAAAAAGCGGATACCATTATCTTTGATGACGAGTTGAGTCCTGCACAGGCGAGAAACTTGGAGGGAATCTTTTCCTGTAAAGTATTGGATCGGACACAGCTGATTTTGGATATCTTTGCCCAGCGGGCGAAATCGAAGGAAGGAAAGTTGCAGATCGAGCTGGCTCAGTTGGTGTATCTGTTGCCGAGATTAACGGGAATGTGGACCCACTTATCGAGGCAATCGGGGGGAATCGGTATGCGGGGGCCGGGAGAGACTCAGCTGGAGGTCGATCGGCGGCGGGTGCAGGAGCGAATTACCCGACTGGAGAGGGATTTGGCAGAGGTGAGAAAGCACCGGATGATTCAGCGGGAGGGGCGGATGAGGCAGCATTGGCCAGTAGCGGCCTTGGTGGGTTATACGAATGCTGGGAAGTCGACTTTGATGAATCGGCTGACCCATTCCGAAGTGGTGGCGGAGGATCGGTTATTTGCGACTTTGGATCCCACGATACGGCAGTTTCGTATGCCGAACGGAGTACGGGTTTTGCTGGGGGACACGGTAGGTTTTTTAAAGAAGTTGCCGACTCATCTTATCGAGTCATTTCAATCCACCTTGGAGGAGGTGGCTTTTGCGGATGTTTTGATTCACGTGGTGGATGCGAGTCATCCCCAGCGGGAAGAGCAGAGGAGAGCGGTGGATGAGGTGTTGCAAAAGATTGGTGCGGGGGAAAAGCACACGCTGACGGTGTGGAATAAGGCGGATCGGTTGGAAAACTGGACAACCTTGGAGTGGGAGGCGAGGAGTGCGCCCCATGGGGTGGTGATTTCAGCGAAGACAGGAGAGGGAATGCCGAATTTTCTATCGGAGTTAGCTTCCATGCTCACGGCATGGAGCATGAGGGTGCATTTAAAGGTGCCACAAAGTGAGGGGGCCCTGTTGGCTTTACTGACAAGGGCAGGAAGGATTTTAGAAAAGAGGTATGAGGGGAACGAAGTAGTGCTGGTGGCGCATATTCCTCCTTTCTTGAGGGGGAAGGTGGGGCCCTTTATGCTTCCTGAGAATGGCAAGGATCAGGGAATTACCATCGGGCGAGAGACCGAGGGAGCGGTTGATGAGTCAAGGTCCGGAGGCCTTGGGAGCGGCGGAGCTATTGGCGATCCTGTTGCGGACGGGGCTGCCGGGTAAATCGGCGGTGGAGTTAGCGGCGGAGATTTTGGGTTCGCGTGAGGGTTTGGGTGGATTGGCTAGGATCACACCGAAAAGTTTAAAGAAAGATTTTAAGGGGTTGGGGTTGGCCAAGGCGTGTCAGGTGGCAGCGGCGATTGAATTGGGCAGGCGGGTAGGGGTGGCGGAAGTTTCGGGAGGTTTGATGGATACGCCAGCTCGGGTGGAGGAGTTGATGGGGCCGGAATTGAGACGAAAAGATCGGGAGGAGGTGTGGGTGCTTTTATTAAACACGAAGCTGAGGCTTTTGAGGCGCGCACAGGTGAGTCGGGGTTCGGTGAATGAGACTGCGGTACAGCCACAGGAGATTTTGCGAGAAGCTTTGGGGTCGGAAGCTGTGTATGCCTTGGTTGTGGTACATAATCATCCTTCGGGAGACCCTGCACCAAGTCCTGCGGATTTAGATTTTACGCGGAGGTTACGGGATGGGGCAAAAACGGTGGGGGTGGTTTTGCAGGATCACGTAATTATCGGCGTCGCACGGGAGGGTCGGGCAGGGTACTATAGTTTTAAGGAGGCAGGATATCTGTGAGTGAAATTCATCCGACAGCGATTGTGGAGAAGGGGGCCAAGTTGGGGAAGGGGTGTGTGGTGGGGCCGGGTGCAATTTTAGGAGCAGAGGTGGAGTTGGGTGAGGGGTGCGTGGTGGGGCCGAAGGCGGTTTTGGAGGGAAGAGTGGTCATGGGGGCGAAGAATCGGATTGGAGTGGGGGCAGTGATTGGGGGAGAGCCGCAAGACATCGCATATCAGGGTGCGAAGTCGGGAGTAACGGTGGGTGATGGGAATATTTTTCGGGAGTATGTCACAATTCATCGCGGGACGAAGGAGGCAACAGACACCGTGATTGGAAGTGGTTGTTTTTTAATGGTTGGGGCACATGTGGCGCATAACTGTCGATTGGCGGACGGGGTGGTTTTAGTGAACGGGGTCATGTTGGCGGGGTATGTGGAGGTGGATGAGAAGGCTTTTTTGGGTGGCGCGGTGGTAGTGCATCAGTTTGTCAGGATTGGAAAGTTGGCGATGGTTCGGGGGCAGACTCGGATCGGAATGGATCTTCCGCCTTACTGTATGGGTGTGGCGACAAATGCGGTCTGTGGCTTGAATCTGGTGGGAATTCGAAGGTCAGGGGTAGGGGTTGAAGGAAGAAAAGCGTTGGAGAGGGCCTATGAGGAGTTTTTCTTCGGGGGAAAGAACCGGGTTCAGGCGCTCGAGGCAATCCGGATTGGAAGGGATTGCAAGGGGAAAGAGGTGAAGGAGTTTTGTGATTTTATTGAAAAGACGAAGAGGGGGATCTGCCACGGGTTACGGGCAGGGGATTTACGGGAGGAGGAGAACTAGAATCGGGACTGAATGCCGACTTCGAGAGCGAAGTTGTAGCTATTCTCGAAGTCGTAGTTACCGATCCGTGGAGTGAAGACTCCGAGAAGTTTGAAGACTCCATAGAAGTCGACTCCTGGGGCAACAGTGTAATTGGCTCCGACCTGACCATTGAATCCAAACTGGAACGCGCTGCGGCAGTAGTTGGCTTGAATAGTCGAAGTGCCGTAGGTGAAATTATTCACATCCAATTGCTGCCAGATGGCTCCGATTCCCCCCCCAATGAACGGTTTAAAGGCGGTTGCACCTGGCCAACGCAAGATTCCATCCAGTTGAATTGGAACTTGGAGTAGTTCTCCATCAGCAGAAAGCTGATAAGAACCTGCAGTAAACGGCTTTCCATAAAGCGTTCCTGTATTTGATACGGTTAGGTTGTATTGATTCACTGCATTATAGATCACTCCGCTTTGAAGGCTCACTCCGAGCCAATCATAAATATTGTAGCCAAATTCCACGTCAAATCTGAAGCCGGGCTCAAATGTAAAATTTTCGGCCGATATGGTCGCAGCACCTACGGCGGGAGTCGGGGGCCTGTAGGGAAACGCCTGCATGTTCTTGCCATTAAAAACACGCCGAGCAGTGAGTTGACCCTGGATCGAACCACCGACTGAGGTGTTCATAAAGAAGTCATCATAGGTGCCAAGGTCTGTAGTGCCGGCACCCCCATCGGAGAGGGGTGCAGGTTTTCCTGATACAGTTTGAAGTGGAGTTGGTGTTGTTGGGGCACCGGAAAGTGGATCAACCGGAGATGAACCTCCCATAGCAGATCCGCCCATGGGATCTGGATTTGCCATAGGAATTTGGATCGTACTATCGGCTGCGGATGGAAGTGTTACAGGCGCGGTTGCAGGTGTTGTGGCATCGCCGATCGGGGCGATGGAGAGATTTTTATTCGAGGAGGAGTTTTGAATTGGGGATGGTTCTAGAAATGAGAGAGTGGGTGGCCCACCGAAACTATTTCCATCGTCACGGAAATTCAAAGAGCTGAGGGGGACGATTCGTTTCGTTCCATCCGGATAAGTTTTTAGAACCTGTCCTTCTTGTTGCG
>Ga0214919_10005410_pt1 | contig 18159 bp, 16 predicted proteins | sample LL1503_MetaG_FD_177994 | JGI IMG/M metagenome (GOLD analysis project Ga0214919, IMG submission 177994) | Freshwater microbial communities from Lake Lanier, Atlanta, Georgia, United States - LL-1503 | ecosystem: Environmental > Aquatic > Freshwater > Lake | place: USA: Georgia | collected...
GATCTAATAAAAGGTGACTTAGTCTTTACTGCAAGTTCGCTAAAGACCGGAGGTTATGAGTTAGCTTGTGATGCTACCAATAATGAAATTACTTTTCCTAAATTTGAGATTACAAAAAAAGAAAATATTAAAATGCTATTATCTGGGAAGCTTGATGGATTAAATATGGCAAAATTTACTCTAAGCAATGTTACTGCTCAAGGTGATAATATTAATTTTAAGTTTGACTTGATTAAAAATAAAAATCTTCTTGATGTTAAATTGCGAGATGGTCAATTTGAAAATAATCTGTTTAATGCTGAGTTCCTAAGGCATGGTGATCATAAAAAACTATATGTAGATGCTACTTATTTAGATTTAAGAGAATCACTTGAAGATTTTATTAGTATAGAAGGCGAGGAAGATAAGGTAGTAAAGCATTTTGATTATGATGTGAGGATCAAAAAGGCAAAACTCAAAGGAAATATTATTTATAATGATTTAATAGTAAGGCTTAGTTGCGGTGATAGCTTGTGTGATCAGATAGAAATGAGTGCTAATATTTCTGGGGGACACTCGGTTAAAGTTGAGCAACCAGACCCAGAGCATAAGGAAAAGTTTGTAATTGTTTCTGATAATGCAGGAATATTATTTAAATCTCTAGGCATCTATACTGAATTAGAAAATGGGAAGCTGAGAATTGATTTAACTCAAACAAAAAATATTCAAGAAGGCACTGATAAAAATACTATCGATATTAGTGGGCAAGCTAAAATCTATGATTTCGCAACAAAAAATAATTCACTCCTCACTAGGCTAGTATTGGGGCTTACTACATTAGATGGGATTGGTAGTATTATAGGTAATAAAAATCTTCACTTCAGTGAGATGAGCGTAGGTATAAGCTATTCAGATGGAGTGATTGAGCTAAAAAATGGCAAGCTCCTTAGCTCGGGTCTTGATATTACATTGGATGGTGATATTGATTTAAAGAAAAAATATGTTATTTTGAGTGGTAATTTAATTCCATCAGTATATGGCGTTAATAAGATGGTAAATAGTATTCCACTATTTGGAAATTTGATTTCTGGGGGGGGTGGTGTGATTGACGCAAAATATAGAATATATGGAGATTTTGGCGATATTAAAACATCAGTTAATCCTTTATCAATCTTGCCTTTGGGTTTTTTTAAGAATTTATTTAAATAGGAAGTTAAATGTCATTGTTAAAAATTGTTGAATCTCCTAGTGAAATTTTGCGTCAAAAATCGCTTGAGGTAAGTGTTTTTGGTGCTGAGCTACAATCATTTATTGAGGATATGCTAGAAACAATGTATCACGAAGAAGGTGCAGGTCTTGCTGCGGTGCAAGTGGGGCAATTGAAAAGAATTTTTATTGTTGATATTTCAAGCGAAGGAAATTCGCCAATTGTTTTTATTAATCCAGAAATTATTTCAGCCTCTGAGAAAACAATATGTTTTAGTGAAGGATGCCTTTCTTTCCCAGGAGGTAGGTTGCTGATTGATCGTCCTGAAGTGGTTTCGGTGAAATATCAAGATGCTATGGGCAATGTAAATGAAATGACGGCAGATGGGTGGCTTTCGCGAGCGATTCAGCATGAAAGTGACCATTTAAATGGTGTTCTTTTAGTTGATCATGTTTCAAAGTTAAAAGCAGAGATGCTAAATAAAAAAGTTCAAAAACATCAAAAGCAAAAAGAAGAATGAAAATAGTTTTTATGGGGAGCTCCGAGTTTTCTAGAATCATCTTGGAATATCTTATTGAAAATCAGCAAAATATTTTATGTGTTTACACTCAACCTCCAAAACAATCTGGAAGGGGCATGCACCTGTCTAAAACGATCATTCAGGAATATGCAGAAAATAGAGGGATTGAGGTCAGATGCCCTGCTAAACTTCGAAATCAGCTCTCAGAGCTTGATAGTTTTAAAAAGCTCTCTTGTGATGTTGCTGTTGTTGTTTCTTACGGGCTTATTATACCTGGTGAATTTTTAGCAGTTCCTAAGCATGGCTTTATCAATATTCATCCATCTGACCTGCCGAAATTCAGAGGAGCGGCTCCCATTCATAGAACAATTCTAAGCGGAGCTGAAAATACCGCAATTTGTATTATGCAAATGGATGAGGGGCTAGATACTGGTGATGTAATTAAAAGAACCGAAGTCGATATTGCAAACCGACCAAGTTTTCAAGAATTACATGATGAGTTGGCTACTATTGGTGCTAGAGATCTGCTTGAGGTGCTGAGTAATATAGATAACATAAAGCATGAAAAACAAAATGATAGCCACTCTACATATGCAAGTAAGATTGCAAAAGAAGAGGGTAGAATTCTAGCGAGCGACACGCTGGAATTGGTCGAGAGAAAATATAGAGCATTTAATCCTTGGCCAGGAATTTCTGTGAAAATAGATGGAGAAGAAATTAAGATTCATGAAGCTGATTTTGATTTTGAGCAAACTGGTAACTTAGTACCCGGTTTGATCTTGAGAGATAAACATGGTTTTAAGATTGCATTCAGAGGAGGTTTCTTATCTCCAAAAATTGTGCAGAAACCAGGGAAGTCAAAAGTAAAAACTGCTGATTTTATCAATGGGTTTAATCCACAAGCTAATACTATAGAGTAAAGTTTTCTATATTGAATTACATCTCAATTGAAGCTTTGCACTGCTTTTTAAGGAGTGGATCTTCGCTTCTTCGCGTAAAGACGTCAACGTAGCCATTGCTATAATATTTCCATTGATACCTAAAAGATTCAACGGCATCTTTGGTTAGGTTGCAAGAAATTTTGAAAGGAATGTTCTCTCCCTGATTAGTGCTAATATCAAATTTGTAATTTATGTTGCAAGTACCTCCAGCTCTAGGGCCATGAACATTAAATGAAAGCTTATAGCTACCTGGAACTGGCATCTTTAGAGCGCAGCTGAAAGGTTTGCAATAATATATATAATAATCAAGATATTCGCAGGTACCAAGATCCATTTCCTTGGCTTTGTTGCCAAGCTTTATTGGGGGTATATTTGTGCTGAGTGGCTGATTATGTTTTGATGGTGAGGTTGTTGTTTGATTTGGTTTATTAGCAAAAGAAGATGGGCTTGCGTGACAAATTAAAAAAAACAATATTGCATTTATGTATTTCATCTCAAGTGTAATCACAGTCTATCTTTATGAATTTTATACTCTATATTATCGATAATCAAATGATTAATTTCACAGTCCTGTACATCCTCTACTCTAAGTAAGGCTAGGCCTTTGCTGTGATAAGACGAGCCAATCACTCCAATTTTTTTATTTTCATGAAAGATGATTGTTCCTTTAGGGGCAAAGTTACCATTTGATTCAAGTAAAAATATTTTTTTTCTTATCTCGCCTCTAAAATGAGTTCGTGCAATCAATTCCTGACCTACGTAGCAGCCTTTGTCGAAATCAATGGCATTGATTTGATCAAAACCATATTCAAGAGGAAATGAGGCATTTTGAATCATATCATAAAATCCCTCAGGGATTATATTTGCAATGCGTTTTTCATGATAGAATTTATCATCGCTATATATGTTGGTCTTAGTTGAAAAAATCCTAAAACCAAGCAATGAGCTTCTTGGGTCAGGCTGAAGGTGGATGATTTCAGCTTGAAGAGCTATTTGGTTGGAATCAGAAGACACAACGATCAATGAGTCTTCTCTAGAGATGCTGATGTTACTCCTGAGTTTATAAAGTTGGATCTTGTTGAAGAATTCTTCGCTCAATGGTGTTGCTATATCAATATATAGCTTGTCTGAGTCGTTAACCAGAAAGAAATCATATAAGTATTTACCATGAGGGCTGAGCATCAAAGCATAAATTAATTGATGATCAGCAAGGCCAATACAATTTTTAGTAATGAGGCCTTGCATGAAGGATAGGCGGTCAGGACCAGAAATTACGAATAGTGATCTATCTTCTAGAATTTCTAACATTGGTGATTTTGTTGCCTGATTATGACTTGGTAGAGAAAATATAATAAGAAATGCTGAATGACAAGCAGATTTTAGTTGAAAAATAAATGATTTTGCTGCATGTAGATTTGTGAGCAGCATTATCTTGATTCGGGATGTGTATGTCTGGTTTTATATATAAATAGTTTTGAGGTATATTATGAGCAAGGATGCTTTGATTGTAGATAGTAATAAAGTTATGAATTTACTTTTCTTTTTTCTTTGTGCATTGGTGGCTATGTCTGTGCCTTATGAGGTAATGGCTGCTGGGATAAAAATTGCTAGTGGTTCTGCTGGTGGGATAGCGGGAACTATGTGTAAGATTACCAATGCTTTAACCGGTCCAATTGGTAAAGGTATTGCAACGATTGCAGTGGTAGTTCTTGGTATTGGTCTATTTCTAGGTAAATTATCATGGGGTCTAGCAATGGCAACTGCTGTTGGTATTGGGATGATATTCAGCGCAGGATCAATTGTTAACTGGCTTGGTGGTGGGACCAGTACTTGCTAAACTTAGTCTATGATCATGCTTTGTTTTGTGAAGAAAGTACTAATTTTATTATTCTAGCTTTCTTAATACAAGGGGTAGTAGAACTCGTCCTATGAATAAATTTTAATCATCACCGCTAGATATTTTTTGTAATTAGTTGCTTGAGAGAATAGTGTATCTTTATCGTCACAGTTTGTTTGTTATTAACATAAATTTTGCGGCTAATGAAAAAAAAAGATCATATTAATTTTTTGTTAACCAAATTTCTGTTCTAATTAACGTGAGACGTAAGTGTATGCTTCGTATTATCAATTTATTAGGGATTTATTATGAACAATAATAGCATTAACATAAATACTACACAGGTATGGCAGTTATTTTTTACTTTCTGCGTTGTATCTATGATTCTTTCGTTACCATTTGATTCTATGGCTGCTACTATTAACAGTGGTTCTGCTGGTGGAATAGCTGGAACAATGTGTAAAATTACTAGCGCCTTAACAGGTCCGATTGGTAAGGGGATCGCTACAATTGCCGTGGTAGTTCTTGGTATTGGTCTGTTTCTTGGTAAGCTATCTTGGGGTCTGGCAATGGCAACCGCTGTTGGTATTGGTATGATATTCAGTGCGGGAACAATTGTTTCTTGGCTTGGTGGTAATTCTGATACTTGTGCTTCAACAGCTGCCTAGTACCAGATTTATAACTATACTAAAATGGCCCTTCGGGGCCATTTTTATTTTCAATAAATGCTTTCCTAATTTATCGCGATTACTGGCCCTTGAATCTGCCAAAATCTATAGAATGATTTAGTATAAATTTCTTCTAGCTCTTTAAGATTAATTTGTTGGCGATTAGTTTCCCTGATTACTTCGCCTAGAATCTTGTGATTTTTAACTCCAGCAAAAGCTGAAGCTGAAAGACGCAGGTTTTCTTTTAGTGAGTGTAGCTGATTTATGGAAGCAACGAAGCTGTATTTATTTATACATTCTAAGAAATCATCATTCAGACTAGTGGGGTAGGTTAGAAATAAACCGCCGTATTTGTGAAGAATGTGAACAGCAAAAAGCTCTGCTATAGAATTTGATGGTAGCTTAAATTCTTGCAAATCTTCCTTACTCCAAATTTGAATTTTAAGTTGAGGAAACTTTTCTTTAATTTTTATGATCAATTCTTTTCTTTGATTTAAGAGGTGGATAGTCTGAGGTATCATCGGCTCTAAATTAAAAGGGATGTTTTGAGGATGGTTTTTGATATATATTTGCTCAAACATTCTATTTTGAATACTTTTTCCCTGTGAAAACTTATAAACCATTCCCTTGACTTGGTTACCTTTGAAAAGGCGTGCATAGAAATTTTCTTTTTTAATGAAGCTATGATATTTCCGGTAGATATGAATACTTTGTGTTTCTGGGGCAATATCGTATTTATAATAGCCAAAAATGACCCTATGAGCTAAATTAGCGAGGTTTTTATAAAATGGGTTACAATAACTGGCGGGTAAGACCATAACTTTTTTGCTTTGGGGTGAGTTTTTAAGATATTCATTTACAGCAAAGTCTAGAGGAAACATAGTTCTTCTGCGGGCAAGGCTGTGGTATGATTTGAGCTTGTGGCTATTATCAAATTTTACCTCAACCTGATCCCAATTTGTTTTTAAATAATGAATAGAATCTAAAATTAAAGGATGATTTTTGCTGCAGGCAATCAAGGAATTAGCAATTTCAAAGCTAAAATCGGTTGCTGAAGTCACGGTTAGGAAATCTTGATAAGCCAGTAGTTCATCGATAGGCTTTAAGCAGAGGCTATCCATATCCACATATAGTCCACCATGGTCTCTGAGTATGGCAAGTCTGATAATATCAGCTTGCTCAGCAAAACTTCTAGCTTTGCTGATAAGATCTTGCGTTTCATTATCAAGATTTTTTAATTCTTTATCGGTCCAAAGTAGATATTTCCATTTTGGGTGATGTTTTTGCCATGAGCGCTGATAATGGCTATATTGTTTGGGGAGAGGGTGATTTCCTACCCAAATTTGATGAATAATTTTAGGGATCTTACTTTTGCTTGATGAATTGATATTGTTAAAATAATTTTCTTTCAAAGTTATATATTGCTGAAACTTATCTGGTTTCAAAAATCTAATCGCCCATCGGTTGATTAGCCCTATTTTCATTGACTGATCAAATCGGTCATTAAAAAGGCTCAGCTGGTTGATATAATAGCTAATTATAGCTGTGGTGGCTAGTTTGATTGCAAGAAATTCCATAATGTCGCTAATATTTCTACGTCTTGCGAATATAGCAAAAATTCTTTCTTATAACAATAAAATGTGTTAGCATCCAGTTTATTAATTGCAATTATCTTGGGGGTATAATGTTATGAAGTATTTAGTTTGTTTGGCAATATCACTGGTTTTTTCTTCTTTTTCTATTTTTGCAGCTGATGCAAATAAGGGCGATGGCCAAGAGAAAAATTATGATGTAAAAAAGGGAGTTGAGCGTGTTCAGTATGAATGGACGAGGCTAAGTGATAAAGACAAAGAGCTGCTCAAAGAAAATTCTGAATATGAAAAAAATGCTGATCCAAAGGTTAAAAAAGAATTAGAAGCTTATAGAGAAAAGACTGATGATCTTTACAAAATGCTTTCACCTCAAAGTAAGAAATTTATTAGTGAAAAATCAAAAATATATAAAAAACTTAGTAATAAAGCAAAAAAATTCACCGATGAAATGTATTTCTTAGAGAAAAAAGGAGTTAAAACTTTCGAGATTCCAGGGATTGACAATTTGATGCCACTTTCTGGAGTGAATTCAAGTAGTGCAAATCCTGCTACTCCTGCGGTAGGTGTAAAACAGTAGATAAAAATAATAGATTTTAGGGCGCGAGTAAAATGGTTATTGGTGATTCAATTTTGGCGACTTTGAACTGGCTGCACTTAGGCAAAGTGGCTACAGATTTTCCTTTTATTGAAGTAACTCTTGAAATATTTATTGTGTTGGCTTTAGCAGTTTTAGCCAGCCTTGCTTTTTCTAAAATTATTAATAATTTTCACAAGCGGTCAAACCAAAATAATAACCAAGCTGTTCGCATTATTGCCGAGGCTATTGATGATCCTCTACATTTTTTAGTATGGATTTATGCCATCTATAATGTAATATGCGCAGTCCCTTATCAATTTAGCAAGAACCTAATTGCTCAATTAAATGGTGCCAATGCACTATTGATATATTGCTTCATTGGTTGGTTTTTGCTCAGAATCATTGATGGTTGCCAGGAATATATAAAAGATCATCAGCTTACTAAAAGCAAAAAAATTGATAAAACCTTGATAGGAACTATTTCGAAGATTTTAAAGCTAATAGTTTTTATTACTATTGCAATCATGGTACTTGATAATTTAGGTGTAAAAGTTACCGGGTTGATTACTTTTGCTGGAATTGGAACGGCAGCTATTGGTTTTGCATCCAAAGATCTTTTTGCAAATTATTTAGGTACTTTGGTGATTTTTTTTGATAAGCCTTTTATAGTAGGTGATGAAATTGATTTGCCTGAAAAAAATATTATTGGAATTATTGAAGAAATAAATTGGAGAGTGACCAAACTTAAAACATATGAGCATGGCATCATTTATGTTCCAAATAGCTATTTTTATAATAGCCATATTAAAAATAACTCTAAAATAAACAATGGTAGAATTAATTTTAAAGTTTATATAGATCCTAAAAGCATTGAAAAATTGGAAATTTTGGTTTCTGAGATAAAAGAATCTATTTTAAAACATGAATTTATAGATGCAGAGTGCGAGCATACAGTTGTTTGTCTGAATGATATCTCAGTTTATGCCCCTTCTATAATGATTAATTGTAGTGCCATATCTAATGAATATAATTTTGTTTTATCATTGAAAGAAGAATTGATGATAAAGGTACTTAAAATACTTAAGGAGAATAAGGTCTTGCCAGCTTTTGACCATTCAAGGTTAAAAGATAGTGCGATGTTAAAAGATAGTCCAATATCTTAAAAGAAAACTCGGTTTTAAGTATAAGGCTAGGTCTTGTGGGCTGAACTTTTGGTAATGTTTTATTAAAACACCTAGCCAAAATCCTCGTTCTATCTATCTAATTATTTTTGGGATTTGGTATAATATTTTAGTTAAGCTGCTCAAGATGAGTCGTATTTGGGTATGGTTTTTTATTATCATGGCAAATTATTTTGATATTAAGCCATGACCATTGAGCTTATTGTATTTTCTGTTTATAATATAATCATAAAAAATAAATAATAATTAGGTAGCAGTGGCAGAGTTTTTAGAAAAAGTTGAGACTTCCCAGTTCAAGGAAGAACTGAGCAAGAGGTATGTATCATATGCCTTGTCGACTATTATGTCTAGGTCATTGCCGGATGTAAGGGATGGGCTCAAGCCTGTGCATCGTCGCTTACTATATGCTATGCATCAACTTAATCTCAATCCAGCATCGGCTTATAAGAAATGTGCGCGTGTTGTAGGTGACGTTATCGGTAAGTACCATCCTCATGGTGATACGGCTATTTATGAAACGCTTGTGAGGCTCGCGCAGGATTTTACAGTAAGATATCCTTTAATAGACGGGCAGGGGAATTTTGGCTCAATTGATGGTGATAATGCAGCAGCTATGCGTTACACAGAGTCCAAGTTGACCAGCATAGCGATGCTTATGCTTGAGAATATTGAGCAGTCTGCTGTTATTTTTAAACCTACATATGATTTTCAAGAGGAAGAGCCTGTTGTCTTGCCAGCTGCATTTCCAAACTTACTGGCAAATGGCTCAGAGGGAATAGCGGTTGGGATGGCGACGTCTATCCCTCCACATAACTTAGATGAGCTTTGTGCAGCGATTCAGCTACTGATTGAAAAACCAGAATCTATAATAGAGGATTTATTAACTATAATAAAAGGTCCAGATTTTCCTACGGGCGGTGTGATAATAGATAGTGAGGCTGATATAGCAAATGCTTATAAAATAGGCAAAGGCTGTTTTAGAATCAGGGCGATCTGGGAAAAAGAAATAATGAAATCTGGTTTATATCAGATAATCATTAAGGAACTGCCTTATCAAGTAGTAAAATCCAAGCTGATTGAGAAAATTGATAACTTAATCGATAATAAAAGATTGCCACTTATTGCAACAATTAGAGATGAGTCAAGCAGTGATATTAGAATAGTCATCGAGCCAAAGTCTAGGACTATTGATGAAAATATTTTGATGGAATCGCTATTTAAGCTAACTGAGCTTGAATCTAGATTCAACATGAATATGAATGTGGTAAATAAAGATCTCATTCCAGGTATGATGAATTTAAAAGAAGTTCTGGTTGCTTTTATTGATCACCGAGAAGAAGTGATCTTAAATCTTGCCAGGTTTAAGCTGGATAAGATTAATGCAAGACTTGAAATTCTAGCAGGCTTATTGATAGCTTATTTAAATTTAGACCAAGTGATTGAAATTATTAGGTATGATGATGAGCCTAAAGAGAAGCTCATTGCGACTTTTAAATTGACTGAAGTCCAGGCGGAATCTATTTTAAATATGAGGCTGAGGTCGCTTAGAAAGCTAGAAGAAATAGAAATTAAAAAAGAAAGCGATGGCCTTGTTCGTGACAAAGTCGTTGCTGAGCAACTAATTGGGTCGGAGTCAAGGAGGATGAAGCAAATTCATCTTGAGCTTGAAGAGGTGAAAAAGAAATATGGGCAAAAAACTGAAATAGGGGCTCGTAGAACAAAATTTGAAATAGTTAAAGATATTGGCGTTATCTCCATTGATGCATTCATTCCTAAGGAGCCAGCAACTGTAGTCATTTCAAGTCTGGGATGGGCTCGCTTTGTTAAGGGTCATGTTTCCGATGCTTCTTCGATTAAATATAAGGAAGGTGATAGTGAGAAATATGTAATTAAAACCCTTACCACTAGCAGTATTGTCGCTTTTACTAAGCTTGGGAAGTTTTATACTATTCCGGTTTCAGGGCTATCTAAATCCAAAGGTGATGGTGAGCACTTAAGAATATTGATTGATCTTGATCAAAATGATGAGATTTTATCTATGTTTGAATATGATGAAAAAGATAAATTCCTGTTGGTGTCTAGTAAAGGTAAAGGATTTATTGTTGAGGCTAGTGCAGTTTGTGCGCAAACCCGAAGTGGAAAAATGGTAATGAATCTTGCTGCTGATGCGGTAGCAAAATTTTGTATTAAGCTAAAAGAAGATGATGATCATCTAGCAATTATTGGAACAAATAGAAAGTTTCTTGTTTTCAGTCTAGAGGAAATTCCTTTGATGAAAAGAGGCCAGGGAGTAACCTTGCAAAAATATAAAAATGCTGAAGTATCTGATTTAAGGCCTTTTGCTTTAGCAACTGGAGTTGGCTTTAAGCATACGGGTAGCAGTGATCGCATTATTACCAATTTAAAACTATGGATTGCAAAAAGAGGTGCGGTTGGAAAGCTTCCTCCAGCTGGTTTTCCAAGAAATAATCAATTCTAGGGATAATAGTGCATCAAAGGTCTTACTGCCGAGTATCTATAGCTTCTATAAATATGGATCATTTGGACTATATTGTAGAAAATATAGAAGTGAGGGTTGGACAAATTGTTAGAGTTCCTTTCAAAAGCAAAAGCAAAATAGGCCTGGTTGTTGAAGTTAGCGACAAAAGTAATATTGAAGATGCTAGATTAAAAGCTGTAAGCGAAATTATCAATGAAAGGCCTTTTAGTGAGGATTTTATTAAATTTTTATTTAATGCCGCGCAATACTACTATCAGACAGTTAATAGCTTTGTTAAACTTGCGATTCCAAGCGATGATTTATTTGGTAATTACCGTCCGAAGAAAATTACTGGTGATGAGTTAAAATCTAATCACGCTGTTTTAAATAGCGAACAAGCAGAGGCTTATGGTTTTTTACAGAAAAAATTTTATGAAGATAAGTATAATATAATATTACTTGAAGGGGTCACTGGCTCAGGAAAAACAGAGGTATATCTGAATCTTATCGCTGATCATTTATCCAATGTATCAACTACTGGGCAGGTTTTGATTCTGCTGCCAGAAATAGCATTGACCAAGCAATTGATTGATAAAATAAAACAAAGATTATCAATTGAAACAGCAGTTTGGCATAGCGACACTTCTAAATCAGATAAGAAAAAAATCTATCAAGGAATTATTGATGGCTCGATAAAACTAGTAGTAGGGGCTAGAAGCGGCTTATTCCTACCTTATAAGAACTTAAAATTGATAATAGTAGATGAAGAGCATGATGGCTCTTATAAGCAAGAGGAGCAAGCAATTTATCATGCAAGAGATATGGCGGTATATCGCGCTTTTCATGAAAGGTTTATGGTAGTACTTGTATCAGCTACGCCAAGTATAGAAACTCTGCAAAATATAATAGATAAAAAATATGAGCATATAAAATTGAGTAATAGATATGGTGCGCAAAATTTAGCAGAATATAAAGTCATTGATATGAAGCTCGAAAATATTGCTTATGAGAAATGGATTTCAAATAGTCTTAAGGCTGAAATTATTAATACTATAACTAATGGAAAGCAAGCACTACTTTATTTAAATAGAAGAGGCTATGCCCCTCTAATGATATGCTCGGCTTGCGGTTATAAGCTAACTTGTCCTAATTGCGCTACATGGCTCGTGGAGCATAAGCAAGAGCGCAAGATTAAGTGTCATCATTGCAATTACAGTAAAACTAATCATGATATTTGTCCTTCTTGTAAGGTTTCGGGCTGCATGAAATCCTGCGGGCCTGGTGTAGAAAAAATAGCAGAAGAGGTAAGAAATTTATTTCCTGAAGAAAAAATTACAATAATTACTAAGGACACAATGTCTTCAAGTGATAAAATGGAAAAGGCTTTCTCAGCCATCCTGAATAATGAGGTATCTATTATAATTGGAACCCAAATGGTAGCTAAAGGTCATCATTTTCCAAACCTTACTTTGGTAGGGATTATTGACGCTGATATTGGTTTTGGTGGGGCTGATTTAAGGGCGACTGAGAAAACCTATCAACTTCTTGAGCAAGTGAGTGGCAGGTCGGGAAGAGAGGCGCCGGGCAGGGTGGCTATTCAAACTTATAATACTGATTCAAAATTACTAAAATATATAGTAAATAATGATCGCGAAAGTTTCGTTCAAGAAGAAATTAGTTTAAGAAAAATATTTAAACTTCCGCCTTTTTCTCGTTTAATCTATATTTTAGTTACCTCTAAAAAAGAGGCGATAACTAAAGATTTTGCTCAAAAAATTTGCAAGGTAGCACCCAGAACCAAAAGTGTTGAAATATACGGCCCATCACCTTCATATCTAGTGAGATTAAAGGACAAATATAGATATCATATATTAATGAAGTGTAGCAAAAATATTGATTGTCATAAATACCTTGATGATTGGCTCAGCCAGGTTCAAATTCCTCGGCATATAAGTGTCAAAGTAGATGTTGATCCTTATAATTTTATTTAAGGCTTGTTTGATAATGATGTAGACCACTGTATGCGTATGGGTGACACAAAATTTGTTCAGTGGCGACAAAAAATTTACTCACCACTATAATTTCAGCCAGTAGGCTAACAGCTATTCAAATTTTCTCATATAGAGCTGAGCCAGGTCAAGCTTTTAAACGTTAGATTCAACCCACTCTTTTAATGCAGATTTAGGAAGAGCGCCAACTTTTACTGATTTTTGCTTGCCAGCTTCAAATAAAATTAGCGTTGGTATGCCCCGAACTCCAAATTTAGAAGGTGTTTCCGGGTTTTCATCAATATTTAATTTAACAAACTCAACATTGCTCATTTCGCTAGATAACTCATCAATCACAGGTCCAAGCTGTCTACAAGGTCCACACCATTCTGCCCAAAAGTCTACCACTATTGGCTTATCTGAGGTAACCATCATTGCTTCAAATTCTTTATCGGTTATGTTTTTGACCATTTTTATCTCCTTATGTTTTGCTTATTCTATCATTTATTTTAAGGTTATCAACCTTCTATAGATCTCTTGCTTCATTTTCTGAAATTATTTTACCTATTTCCTCTAAAGTGTGATCTGGATAAATCATATAAAGATAATCAGTTAGATCGCCCCTAAATTCGGGATCATTAAGGTTATCGTATATTTTAGAGCAAAAATGTTTAAAATTATTTTTCGCTGATTGTACAAAAAAATAATTTTGCATTTCTCCCAAGCAAGAAATTTTTATGTGATTTTTAGCATATTTATTTTGTATAACTAAAGACCAGTTATTCTCGACATCTATTGCTGAAGTATAATCAAGAGGAAATGTTCCAATTGGCCCTTCACTAAAAACTAACGCATCTAAGGTTTTAGTTAGGAACTTTGCGAAACACTGCTGAAATATTAAATCAACTTTGTTATACTCAGCTAAACTAAGTATAGTAGTATATTCAGGGTAGCCCTCGGTCATTCGCCAATCGAATTCTGCAAGAGCTGCCACAATATTTGAAAAAGTTCCTCTTAAAGACATATTAATTTCTCTCTATAATTAAATTTTATACAAATAATAGTTATGATGTTTTTACACATAACTAACTAAAATTTAGTTCACTAAAAAGACATTGTAGTCGTGTTTAGTGAACTATAAAAGATGTTGTAGTATTGAAGTTTGGGGAAATGCGAGGTTCAAGTGTTTATCTAAAGCAACTGAGGTTACTAAGGATGAATCAGATGGGGCTAGGGAACGGTTTCATTAATGAACTTTAATGCGCTAGGGTGGAAGTTCGGACGACATTGGAGTGATGCTGGGCTCAATTGGTAGTAATACTGACCCATATAATAGGGTCGCCGGTTCGATCCCGATAGCGCTCTCCATAGAAGAGAAGGTTTTTAAGGAGTTGATAAAATCTCCTAAAATTATGTCTAGGTCGCAGAATGAAATCTAATATCATATGGAATAAACTTCTTGCCATCCTTAGCTTGCTCTTCATCGTCTAATTTCAGCAATTCAGGTAATTCAGCATACTCAAGCATTGCTTCCGATCACGCCGAGAGCTAATTCTTTTCTACTTTCTTTAGCTTCTTTTGGGCATTCTCGTATGCTTCAGGGAAGATTTTGAAAGCCTCGATAATTGAAGCATTAGCAACTATTAGAGCGTTTGGAATGACAGTTGCTCCAACTTGGATGTTTAAGTCCTTGGTTTTATCGCCGCTGATGTTAACTAAGATATTTTTGGGATCAGTAGATTGAGAATAAGGCAATTGCGCAAGGTAAATCTTATTCAAACTCTGAGCGATAGAGTCTTTCATTGTCTTATCTATAGTGATAAAATTAGACATCCAGCTTTCTATAATTCCTCCGAAAGCTAGGAAGGCATCTGCTTTATAGGTTAAGTTAATCGAGTTAAGACCTGTTTTCGCTGATAAGTCTATATTACCTCTGAGACTTATTTCTGATCCAGCTGACCTGATTGCTAAGTCATTTATGTTGATATTGAATTCATCAAAAGCTTCTGAGGCCTTTATCTCGAAATCGACAACGTGGTTTATAGAAGGTGCTTTGGGCATGGAGTAAGTAAAAGGACCATTAAGGGTAAATAGCCATTTCTTGTCTTGCTGTAATAGTTTAAAGAAAGATTTCCCGCCTACAACATTAAGAATTTCCTTTCCCTTGAAAAGAACGGTTCCTTTAAATTCATCGCTATAAGATTCAAAGTCATCAAATTTCTTGTTCATTAAAAAATCTAAGACTAGTCCTCTGCCAAATTTATAATGATTAACTGCATGGTCAAACTTAAGCGTAATATTAAAGTCAGGATTATTGTTATCTAAAATATAATGCGATAGAGTGCCATGAGTGTACCAGTCGCAAGATTTCATCAGTATGTCACATTTTATAGTTATGTCAGCAGGATCTGTCTTGAAAGTGAGTCTTTCAGTTAGTTTTTGAGGGGCTTCATTACCAAAGGAAAAGTGAAAATTTGTATTAAAGGGGAAACCTGAAATTGTTATATCCCCTGTTTTTAAGAAATCAAAAAAATCTGTCTGAGAAATTTCATCGACAATCTTTCTGGTTATAACTCTCCAAGCGAGGTAATATCCACCGAAGAGAATTATTAAACTAGATAAAATGATAATCTTTTTGCGTGTAATAAAAGAGCTTTGCATATTTAATCTTTGAAATATAAGGTTGATTTGAGAGGTTAAAAACCGGCGCAACTATATAATAAATCAAGGAATATGTCAATTTTTTTGTTCAATATTCAAAGGCCAATATCTTGATGTAGTTTTAGTTCGTCGATTAGATCAAAAACAATTTTAATTTCTTGGAAAATTGTGCTAATTGCTTTGCTATCTATCGGCTGGTCAAGGATTTTGAACTCGAAGAGATTATTCATGCAAGGTGCTGCAATTATTATTTTTTTGTTATGGAAGCTACATTGGACGATAGAGGTTCTATTGGCTAGAGGAATGGGTTGAAACTTTCTGGAAAAACTAGGAAAGATATTACCTATTAGTGTGATGGGAAATTTGAATAGCCATCCAAATAAGATGACTATGATGTTGCTAGAATATTGATTATGTTTTTTATATAAGCTTGCAAACCGGTATAAGCGATCCATAAATGTTGGAGTCAGCAAGTAGCGCGCTTCAATTTGGTCTGTGCTATATACTCTGAAAATTTTATTAAACTCAGGATCTTCGAGCTTTGTAAGTTTTAATCCTCTTAATTGGTACTTAATCTTATAGTAAAAGTTGAAAAATAGATTGGAACTATATGTTATAACTGTGTTTCCATTGAATTTTTTTTTGCATTCAATGGTAGTTAAGTATCCGTGAAAAATTGGTATTTGGTATTTTTCGGAATAAAATTTTGTTATTTCAAGTTCGGCTAAATGGTAGTTTGTATTTTTATAAATGCCTACTATATTATCTTCTGTTGTGAGGTGATACTTACGGCGATATTTCTTTTCAAAAAAGTCAAATCTGCTAAGTAGTCCTACTAAAGAGGGGAAGAGCAGTGAGTTGAGTAAGGAATTCCTATTTACTTCAGCATATTCGAGTAGTTTGCATTCTGGAATGAAGTCAATTATTTGCGGGAGTAATATTTGTTTGAGGTTGTTGTTGAAGAAGGCACTTGGAATGAATGTCCAGTATAGCAAAGCTGAAGTTATAAAAATTATATAAAAGGCAATGTTTGAAAAGTGAATATAATCAAAAAATGTTGTGCTGTTGGCTATTAAAAAGTTGCCAACTTTACTAAATGAAGCCGTGCTACCCACCACTGCTCCAAGCAGAGTTGTAATAATACAAAATATACAAACTGATGCTATTAACCTAAATCTTACTTTTTTGAATATAATTTTCCTTTGTTCCTCAATTTTTTTGAATTCATCGCTTAGATTCTCTTGAAAATATAGAGCAAACCCTCTATCAATTTCTGACGTCTCTTGGTAAATGAATGTGGCTTTGTGAGAGTTGTTTCTATTTAGCAATAAATTCAAAATAGTTGATATTATGTGCATAAAATTTACCTTTGTTTGTCAGTATATAAAATTACCAAAAATTACTCTTAAAGTTAAATCAAAAATTCACTAAGATTAATCAATGATTGAAATTATTTTTTATTAATAAAAATAAATATGATTTACAAGCGATGAATAATGCTAGATAGTAAATTCAGGTGTAAGGTAATTAGTCTAAATTTCTTAGGAGTATTCTGGTGTTTGAGAGAAAAATTATTAGATCGGTGTTATCATCCTCCGTTGGCAATATGCTGGAGTGGTTTGAGTTTACTCTTTACGCATATTTTGCAGATATTATAGGACAGTTGTTTTTCCCACAGTATGATCCATTTCTTTCTAAAGTTTTTGCATTTAGTACTTTTGCGCTAGGAATAGCTGCTCGCCCAATTGGGGCCTTAATATTTGGCTATATTGGGGATAAATACAGCAGAAAAGATACTATGACTATGACCATGATGCTAATGTCAATTCCCACTATGATCATTGGGTTGTTGCCCACTTACGCTCAAATAGGATTAGTAGCTCCGCTTATGCTGGTTATTCTTAGAATACTCCAAGGCATAGCGCTTGGTGGTGAATTCGGGTCTTCATGCGTATATTTATATGAATCAGTTCCAGAAAAAAGTAGGGGATTTTTTGGGAGCGTTTCAATTACCGGTGTTGGCTTTGGTTTAGCTCTTAGCTCACTGTCTATCTTTATAATAGAGCAATGTTTTAGCAAACAGCAAATCCTTGATTATGCTTGGCGTTTGCCGTTTATAGTTAGTGTTATGGGTAGCTTTCTAGCTCTTTATATGAGAAAAAACTTGCTTGAAACAGAAGATTTTAAAAAGATAAAAGCAACTAATCAAATTAGTTACAACCCAATTTTTGAAATGGTTAAGCATCATAAGCTGACTATATTTAAGCTTTTTACCATATTTATTACTTCTCATACTTCTTTCTTCGTAGTATTCATTTATGGGAAAACCATGATGATAGATCATTTGGGTGCGACGCATAGTACGGCTGGAGTTTATATCCTCTTTGCAATTCTTGGTTATGTAGCGGCTCATAGTACCCCACATTTTTAGTTAGGGAAGTCCTACCGGAGGACTTGCATGAGTGACCAAGAGTTGCTAATATCCGTTTGTTACAAAGCAATCGGAGGTATTATGGACACTCAGTCACT
>Ga0214919_10005412_pt1 | contig 18152 bp, 13 predicted proteins | sample LL1503_MetaG_FD_177994 | JGI IMG/M metagenome (GOLD analysis project Ga0214919, IMG submission 177994) | Freshwater microbial communities from Lake Lanier, Atlanta, Georgia, United States - LL-1503 | ecosystem: Environmental > Aquatic > Freshwater > Lake | place: USA: Georgia | collected...
TGGGGCTAATGAAAAAGAAATTATTTTCACTTCGGGGGCGACAGAATCTGATAATCTAGCCATCAAGGGTGTGTTTGAGATGTATCAAGATAAAGGCAACCACATCATAACGTGCGTTACAGAACACAAAGCAGTGCTAGATGCCTGTAAACACATAGAAAGACTAGGAGCAAAAGTTACTTACTTACCTGTTCAATCAGACGGTTTGATTGATTTGGAACAATTAGAAGCTGCAATTACAGATAAAACCATTCTTATTTCCATCATGTACGGAAATAATGAAATGGGTGTTGTTCAACCCATTAAAGAGATCGCAGCCATTGCCCACAAGCATGGGGCTTTGTTCATGACAGATGCAACGCAAGCAGTAGGTAAAATACCGGTGGACGTCAATGCGGATGGAATTGATCTGATGGCTTTTACGGGGCATAAAATGTACGGACCGAAAGGAGTTGGCGCCTTATATGTTCGTCGCAAAAATCCAAGAGTGAAGGTGACGGCTCAAATAGATGGTGGGGGACATGAACGGGGTATGCGATCTGGAACATTAAACGTGCCTGGAATTGTTGGTTTCGGAAAAGCAGCTGAACTATGCCGATTAGAGATGGAGCAAGATGCAAAACGTTTATCGGCTTTGCGAGACAGACTTCAAATTTCACTTTTAGAAATGGAAGAGAGCTATCTAAATGGAAATTTTGAACATCGCTTGCCTCATACAGCTAATATTTCTTTTAAGTATGTGGAAGGGGAGGGCTTGATGATGGCCATGAAGGATTTAGCAGTTTCGTCTGGCTCTGCCTGTACATCCGCTTCATTAGAACCTTCTTATGTTTTAAAATGTTTAGGTCTATCCGACGATTTGGCTCATTCATCTATTCGTTTCGGACTGGGACGGTTTACAACAGATGAAGAAGTTGATTTTGCAATTGAACAAACTAAAAAAGCGGTAAATCATTTACGTGAACTTTCTCCGCTTTGGGAGATGTTCAAAGATGGAATTGATCTTGATAAAGTAAAGTGGGTAGAACATTAAATAGAGCCTATCCTACCAGCGATCTTCTTCTGTCCGACAGGCAAGGGGGAGAGTGCATTGGAGTATATAGAACCTAAATAAATAAAATAAATCAACTGTCTCCCTTAAAATATAAAACATGGCATATTCAAATAAAGTAATTGATCATTACACACATCCACGCAATGTGGGTACGTTAAATAAGGACAATAGCAATGTTGGAACTGGTTTGGTTGGGGCACCCGAGTGTGGCGATGTGATGCGTTTACAAATCCAGGTTGATGAACATCACATTATTACCGATGCCAAATTCAAAACATTTGGTTGTGGGTCGGCTATAGCATCTTCTTCTTTGGCTACGGAGTGGTTAAAAGGAAAGAAGATTGATGATGCGATGAAGATTGACAATATGGATATTGTTGAAGAACTGGCTTTACCTCCGGTAAAAATCCATTGCTCTGTTTTGGCCGAAGATGCTATCAAAGCCGCTATCAATGATTATCGGGTAAAGAATGGAATGCAAGCTTTGGAAAGTGAAAAAGGACATCATTAATACAAAATGATTACAATAACAGATAAAGCAAAAAATAAAATTGAAGCTCTGATGCAGGGGAGTGGATTGGATTCATCCCATTTTCTGCGTGTTTCTGTTCAGGGAGGAGGGTGTTCTGGATTGTCATATAAGCTGGATTTTGATAACGAAGAGAAACCTGGAGATCAGTTTTTTGAGGATAAAGGCATTCGTATTTCTCTAGATATGAAATCTTTCCTATACCTAGCCGGTACCGAACTCGATTTTTCTGATGGGCTGAATGGAAAAGGGTTTAATTTTTATAACCCCAATGCGTCGCGTACATGCGGCTGCGGTGAGAGTTTTTCTGTTTGATTTTAGAGTACTTTTTATTTAGAGATAAAAGTAGCATACATGCCCATTCTATTTTTTTAGCATATACAGAAGAGACATATTGCATATATTTTATGCAAAATTTTCGTCCCTAAATTTAAATCTTTTTTATGATAATAACTAAATATTTTGAATCGTTTAATGAATTAAATGAATTATCGGATGATTACCTCAAAATAATAAAAGAAGTATTTTTAGACGAGGAAGATACTAAAGTTCCAAATTCAGAAGGATATAGTTTTACAAGTCATTTTGGTATTATTCCGGATTCATCGCTGTTTGCTGTTATGTATGATGATAATGTTGCAGTATCAGCGGGGCGTATTTTGTTTGTTAATAATAGATTTGAAATTGGTCCTATTGGTGTAAAAAAAGCGTACAGGGGTAAAAATTATGGTTCTACCATGGTGAAAAAATTGATCAATAGGATTTCTGAAATGGGAGGAACTAAACAATATTTAGCAGCCAGAGCTCAAGCAATTCAATTTTATAAAAAAATAGGATTTGTAGAATTTGAAAGTACATATTCCCATTTTGGAATTACATTCCAGCATATGGTGCATGAAGGAAATTGTATAGCTTAATTCATCTTTGTTAAAAAAATCGAAATGGATTTAATAAACAAGTTTACCACGATACCTCAGCTATTGCGTAACGTTGTCAACAATACACACTCTGAAAACAATACTTTCCTGTTGCACAAGGTTGAAAACCAGTGGGAAGAAATTAGTTATAAACAAGTGTTAACTCAGGCGGATGCTATTTCAGGTTACTTTCTTGAAATGGGTATTGCAAAAGGCGATCGTTTGGCATTGATCATTGAAAATTCAGTTGATTATGTGTACTATGATCAAGGCTTACAGCAAGTTGGTGCAGTGAACGTGTCGATATATCCCACACTTTCTGAACTGGAGGTTAAATATATTCTTAAAGACTCAGGAGCAAGGGCAATTTTGGTTGGCAATCCATTTTTGCTTCGTAAAATTTTAAAAATTGCAAATGATTGCCCCAAATTACAACGTATCATTCCCGTCTTCGATGATTTTGATAAATATACGTCAAGCCTAAATCTTAAAGCAAGTGTATTGAGCTTTAAAACCCTGATCAAAGAAGGGAATAGCCGAATGAAGGAGTTCGGAGCAGAGCTAAATAGAAGAAGAGAAGAAGTGCTACCTTCAGATATATCATCATTGATTTACACTTCGGGTACAACGGGTATACCCAAGGGGGTTATGCTCACTCATTCTAATCTTGTTGAGAATGTGAAGGCTTCTTTGGATCAGATTCTTATAGATGAGCATGAAACTTTTCTTTCATTTTTGCCCTTATCGCATGTATTCGAACGGACTGCTACTTATCACGTTTGTTGTGCAAAAGGCTGTAAGATAGCTTTTGCACAGAGTCTGGAGCTTTTAGCTCGGAATATGGCAGAGATTAGGCCTACCGTAATGAGTTGTGTACCTAGATTATTGGAGCGCATTCATGATAAAGCAATAAAAAGTGGTACCACAGGAAATGGTATAAAAGCTAAACTATTTTTATGGGCCATTGAAACAGGCAAGCGGTATAGAGAGATTCGTGAATCTGGTCAACAAGTGCATGTGTCCCTTCGATTAAAGCATTGGTTTGCCGAGCAATTAGTATTTAAAAAGGTTAAAGAAAAAACAGGTGGACAATTAAAATTTTTAATTTCTGGAGGTGCTGCCCTTCCTAAAAACGTAGGTGAGTTTTTTGGAAATTTGGGTATAAAGATTTTAGAGGGCTTTGGATTAACAGAAACATCCCCTGTTATTGCCGTAACGGAGTTTCATAGGCAGGTTTATGGTACCGTTGGGCGTACTTTACCTGGTATTGAAATTGGCATACAACAGGCAGAGACCAAAAAAATGATCACTATTCAAACACATGATAGTTTTGTTGAGAATTTCGAATGTGCTGAAGGTGAAATTCTTGTTCGAGGGAATTGTGTGATGAAAGGATACTGGAGGAAATCGGAGGAAACGAAACAAGTTATTGATGAGGAAGGCTGGTTTCATACAGGTGATATAGGAAGATTTTACAAAGGAAATCTTCAAATTACAGATCGTATTAAAAACATGCTGGTGAATGCCTACGGAAAAAATATTTATCCCACTCCAGTTGAAAATACATATTTGAAAAGTCAAAAAATAGAGCAACTTTTTTTGATTGGTGACAAGCGAGAATATTTAAGTGCGATTATCGTGCCATCCAAAGAAGATTTGCAAGAAACTTTTGGATTGAAGGAAGACTTTTTTCAACAGTCAGAAACCTTTATCGATGATAAGAGAATTATTGATTGGCTTAATTTGGATGTGCGAAAATTATCATCAGAGCTTGCAAAATTTGAACGTATTAAGAATTTTATAGTGAAACGTAACCCCTTTAGTATTGAAGATGGTGAGATTACACCTACGTTAAAGGCGAAACGGAAGGTAATTGAAAAGAAATACGCAGAGGCTATTGATGAGATGTATCTCGAGGAAATGAATGTCGATTAGCTTCTGTACGATAAAATTAGCCGAAAGCATCTTTTTAAATACGGATGCTTTTTTTATTTCACATATTTTACCCCCAAAAATTATCTTTACACAAATCCCATAAACTATTATTCATAGGCTTTGAATGAACTAGTTTATTATCACTAAAAACCGAGCGAAGCGATCTCTTGAATGCCATTACAAAGCAGATAAAAATGAATAAACTAATACAAAAACGAAAAAATAAATTAATACACAAATGAGTATTGGACTATCTGAACAAGAGATTTTACGCCGAGAGGCGATGGTAGAACTTCGTAAAATGGGGATTGATCCCTATCCAGCCGAGGCTTTTGGGGTAAATGTGACAGCCTTTGATATCAAGGAGAATTATCAGCGTGATAAAACATCCTATAAAAATATCAGCTTTGCTGGGCGGATCATGAGTCGCCGGATTATGGGTAATGCATCTTTTGCTGAAGTCCAAGATTCTACCGGGCGTATTCAGATATATATTAATCGGGATGATATATGTCCCACTGAAGATAAAACACTTTACAATACTGTTTTTAAAAAATTATTAGATATAGGCGATTTTATTGGAATAAAAGGCTATGTCTTTACTACCAAGACTGGCGAAATTTCCATCCATGTCAGCAGGTTGACTATTCTTTCAAAATCATTGAAACCTCTTCCAATTGTAAAAAGAGATGATGACGGGCATGTGTATGATGGGTTTACGGATCCTGAAATGCGATACCGTCAGCGTTATGTGGACTTAACAGTGAATCCAGGGTTTAAACAAATTTTCATCAATCGTTCCAAGGTTATCAATACAATGCGTGGTTACTTTGATAATCAAGGATGGATAGAGGTAGAAACACCGATACTTCAGCCTATTCATGGCGGTGCAGCAGCACGTCCTTTTAAAACACATCATAATACCTTGGATATGCCTCTGTTTTTGAGGATAGCGAATGAACTATACTTAAAACGGTTGATCGTTGCTGGATTCGATGGCGTTTATGAATTTGGCAAGATGTTTCGTAATGAGGGAATGGATAGAACCCATAATCCGGAATTCACGTCCATGGAAATTTATGTAGCCTACAAAGACTATATCTGGATGATGGATATGGTTGAAGAGTGCTTAGAAAAAGTGGCAATAGCCATTCATGGTCAATCAACAGTACGAGTAGGGGAGTATGAAATTGATTTTTCTGGACCATATGAGAAGTTATCTATGTACGAGTCTATAAATAAATACACCGGAATAGATGTTTCAGAAATGGATGAAGAGGCTTTGCGTCAAACCTGTAAAAATTTAGGTATTGATATTGATGAGACAATGGGCAGAGGAAAATTGATTGATGAATTGTTTAGCGAAAAGGTAGAAGCTCATCTCATTCAACCAACATACATTACAGACTACCCCATTGAGATGACACCTCTAGCTAAAAAACACAGAAGTAAAGAGGGATTGGTAGAACGTTTTGAGCTTTTTGTCATGGGTAAAGAAATTGCCAATGCATATTCTGAATTGAATGACCCTATTGATCAACGCCAGCGGTTTGAAGAACAGCTTTTGTTAGCAAATCGCGGTGACGAAGAAGCGATGGCTATGGACGAAGATTTTTTGCGTGCCTTGGAATATGGTATGCCTCCAACATCTGGTTTGGGTATTGGAATCGATCGTTTGGTCATGTTGATGACTAATCAGAGTACGATACAGGAGGTCCTCTTCTTTCCACAGATGCGTCCTGAAAAGAAAGCTAAAGTTGCTACTTTAGAAGATTTTGTAGCCATTGGCATCCCCTCAGAGTGGGTTCCTGTGATTAATAAAATGGGTTTTCATTCGGTGAAAGAATTGAAAGCAGCTAACCCCAATAAGGTATTTAATGATTTGGGGGGCATGCGAAAAAAAATGAAATTGGAGATTGCTATGCCACAGAAAGAGCAAGTCATGGATTGGTTTAATTAGATAAAGAGTGAGGCTGTCTCAAAAAGGCATCCTCACTCTAAATGTATACGCTTGTTGTATTTACTCATTTTCTATTACATTTTGTATCGAAGACACGGTAGCTTCAGAAAGGAATTTAAAGTGAAAATACCTTTTTATGCTATTGAAAATTAGTACGAACTTAAACCCGAATTATTCCATAATTCGCCCGATCAATTTCAATCTAGAACCCTAAATCTGAAAACAAATAATGCAGGTGTTAGTTAATAACCCTGTGGAACTCGACATTTTGTATTCATTGATACCTTATTATCGAAGTACTCCGTACTACCTACTAAATACGTACTTTATATGATTATTGAAGACTTTCTAGCTTTTGACGAGCATGGTTTATATTGTCGTCGTGGCAATTTTTATTTAGATCCGAAGCAGCCTGTTAAACATGCGGTTATTTCCCACGCACACGGAGATCATGCAGTTCGGGAAAACGAACATGTTTATTGTACAGCGGGCACGGCCGCCATTATGGAATGTCGGTATAAAAGACATGCAGCTAAAAAGTTTTATACGTATGCTTACAAAGAAATATTTGAGAGAAATGGCGTTCAAATTAGCTTTATTCCAGCCGGTCATATCTTAGGCTCTGCACAAGTATTAATGATATACGAGGGGATTCGATACTTGTATACGGGCGATTTTAAATTACAGACAGATCCCACTTGCGAGCAACTGGAATTTGTGCAGGCAGATGTTTTGATTACCGAAACAACTTTTGCTAACCCTACCGTTCAACATCCAGATCCTGTGGAGGAAATCAAGAAACTAAATGAAAGTGAGCATAACATTCTACTGGGTACTTATGCGCTAGGCAAAGCCCAGCGATTGATTCATCTAATGAATCAATATTGCCCTTATCGTCGGATTTTAGTGCACCATTCTATTTTGCCACTTAATAAAGTGTACGAGTCTTTTGGTTATCCGCCAGGAAAGTATGAACCCTATCAACGCAAAATAATGAAGGGTCCTACGCAGGGACACGTGTACCTGGTTCCCCCCATGACTTTTGATAGTTATTTCAGGGCGAAAAATGTATTGCGTGCCTTTGCTTCGGGATGGGAAAGGCTGCAACTCCAGAATGACATCAGTTTATTAATTTCTGATCATGCAGACTGGAATGATATTGTGAGTACAATTGAGCAGGTCAATCCACAACATATCTGGACTTTACACGGAGATGGTCATTTGTTGAAGGCGCATTATGAGAATCAAATACCCATCAAGGTGATGAATTCTTGATTCAAGCAAATTATATTATCCTTGAACCCAGCTTTTATTTTGATACACAAGACCTGAGAATTAAGCGCGTATCAATGAAGTAAATTGCCCATTAAAAGCCTAAATTCGCGACATGAATTTTTCGTCTAAATTGCTTGAAAATGCAGTTAATGAATTTGCCAAATTTCCTGGTATTGGTCATAAAACAGCTTTAAGAATGGTTTTAAACTTACTGAATCAATCGACAACAGATGTAGAAAAATTTACGCAATCGGTTGTTCAGCTCAAACAAGAAGTTTGTTTTTGTCGAGTTTGTCAAAATATTTCAGATCAAACACTTTGCGAAATCTGTACCAGTACGAAACGTGATCAATCGCTGATTTGTGTGGTAGAAGATATTCGAGATGTGATGGCCATTGAGAATACCAATCAGTACCATGGCGTATATCATGTACTCGGCGGATTAATTTCACCCATGGATGGAATTGGTCCGTCCGATTTGAGTATTGAATCCCTCGTTGAGCGAGTGCGAACGGGTGGTATTACGGAGGTAATTATGGCCCTTAGTGCTACCATGGAAGGCGACACCACGATCTTTTATCTGTATAAAAAACTAAATAATTTCCCTGTAAACATCAGCACCATTGCTCGTGGCATCGCATTTGGCGGTGAACTCGAATATGTGGACGAAATTACGCTTGGACGTTCCATCGCAACACGCATCCCTTATGCAAACCATTTAATTAAGTAAAATACGCTCCCTCATTCTACATGAATTTAAAAGACAAAACAGTGATTATAACCGGAGCTTCATCTGGTATTGGCAAAGCCTGTGCAGAAAAATTTGCAAAACAAGGCGCTAACCTCGTACTTGCTGCAAGGCAGTATGGCACGCTTTGTGAGATTAAACACGATTTGGAAAAACGATTTAATATTCAAGTTATACCTGTTCAGTGTGATGTTTCGAAAGAAGATGAATGCCAGAATTTAATCCACCAAGCAGTTTCAACTTTTAAAAAAATTGATATTTTGGTGAATAATGCAGGTATTTCGATGCGTGCTCTGTTCAACGACTTGGATTTGGTTGTTCTTCGGAATTTAATGGATGTTAATTTTTGGGGTGCTGTGTTCTGCACCAAATATGCATTGCCAGCGTTATTAAAAAGCAAAGGATCTGTTGTGGGGATATCTTCGGTGGCAGGATACCATGGTTTGCCTGGGCGCACGGGTTATTCCGCTTCTAAATTTGCTATGAACGGCTTCCTCGAATCCCTGCGGATAGAAAATTTAAAAACAGGCTTACATGTTTTAATTGTTGCACCTGGATTTACAGCTTCCAATATTCGTCATGTGGCTTTGATAAAAGATGGTACAGCGCAAGGCGAAACCAGCATGAATGAGGATAAAATGATGACGGCAGACCATGCAGCGAATTTGATAGTAGATGCTGTTATCAAGCGAAAACGCACCTTGGTGATGACTGGGCAAGCGAAGCTAACCCTGTTTTTAGACAAACTACTTCCATCTTGGTTAGATAAATTAATTTATAATCACTTTACCAAAGAAAAGGACCCTTTGATTAAATAAAATAAGACAATTATGTGTATTTTTAACTTTAAAGATATATATATTATTTTTTATGTTTTAAATTAAATAATATACATAATGGTAAACTCAAGTGGGTACAATCAGGAGGTATACACAGCCTTAGAAATTGCAGGAAAAATTGCAAAAGATAACTCTAATCGCTACTACAATGGGGCTCATTTACTTAAAGCTTTACTGAACAAAGACCTCAGCCTACTGAAAGAGTTGTACAGTATGGAGGCTGATGTGTACTATATCGAGGAGTGGGCTGAGGTTAGAATCGATGAAGCACCCAAATCAACGAATATATTAGCATCTGAGCCTGATGCCATCATCGATGTTGTTTTTAATGAGGCTGAAAGCATAAAAGCGATCATCGGTAAAGAAACACTTGATCTGTACTGTATTCTGGTTGCATTGAGCACACCCGGCGTGGGCTTTTCATATGATCAAATAAAGACCTTCCCGATTTCTAGGATGGAGCTGCTAGAGCAATTTTCTAGTCAATCCATAAAGGGGGAATCTGTTACTGTTAGCCAGCCGTCTAAAAGTACACCCAATACGAAAGCTAATTTTTTATCGAAATACTGTATTCACCGGAATCAAACACAAAATAATACGGATATAGTAGTCGGTAGAGATATGGAATTAAATGCCATGATCGAGGTATTGTGCCGTTTTTCCAAAGCCAATGTCATGATTATTGGTGATCATGGAGTGGGTAAAACCACTTTAATTGATGGCTTTATCCAGCATGTGATCAACAATCAGGTGCCAGAAATTTTGTCAAACGTGCAGCTATTTGAGTTGGATTTAGGGTCGGTTGTAGCAGGAGCATCTTACAAAGGAGAAATTGAAGATCGATTAAAGAATATTATTCGGGAATTGGCCGAGTACCCGAAAGCGATTTTAGTTATTGAAGAAATCCACTCCCTATTGGCCAGCAATGCAGGTGAACTCGGTATCGCTAATATTTTAAAAACGGAACTAGCCAAGGGCTTGACCATCATTTCGACTACCACGATTGAGGAGTTTACCAAAAAAATTGAAAAACAACAGGGTTTAGCTGGCATGTTTGAAATCATTAAACTAAATGAGACGGATGATGAAACAAATTTCAGGATGATTAAACAGTCTATACAGAAATATCAAGCGCATCATCACATTAAAATAGATGACGCAACCATTTGGGAATCCATTCGGTTATCACATCGATACATGAAAGAGAAAAGTCTGCCAGAATCTGCTATCGACTTGATTGATCATACGATGTCCGTTCTTAAAACTGCGGGAGAGACTTTTTTGAAAGAGAAACCACTCCTATTGGAACGATTGGCTGAAATTAAGACTAGTGATGCTTCGCAAAGTGAGGACGAGAAATTTACACAAGCCAAATGGTTTCTATCTGATTTAAATCAAAAAACAAAATTTTTATTGGGAGCAGAACAAAGTCAGTCATCCGATCTCAGTGCTTTTGACACCACAACGTTACTATTGAAACATGCAGATGGATTGTTGAATCAGTTAGAACTGATTGCCAATAAAAAACGTGCACACATTGATGCGACAGACTTAGCTGTCGTGATTGCTCAAAAAACAGGGATTCCAGCTGGAAAACTCCAAAAAGAAGAACAGCAAAAACTGCACAACATAGAAGAAATATTGAAACAGCGAGTTGTTGGTCAGGATCATGCCATTAGTATTATTTCTGAGGCGATATTGGAATCACGATCTGGACTTAGTAAGGCAGGGCAACCTATCGGGTCATTTTTCTTTCTGGGGCCAACAGGTACTGGTAAAACAGAATTAGCCAAAAGTTTAGCAGAGTTTTTGTTTCAAGACGAAAATGCGGTCATTCGATTTGACATGTCCGAATTTAAAGAAGAGCATTCGGCAGCATTACTTTATGGAGCTCCTCCAGGATATGTAGGGTATGAAGAGGGGGGCTTGCTCGTCAATAAAATACGTCAGAAACCCTATTCAATTGTATTGTTCGATGAGATAGAGAAAGCTCATCCATCCGTTTTCGATGTTTTTTTACAGATTATGGACGAAGGAAAGCTCCATGACCGATTGGGTAAAGAAGGAGATTTTTCAAATGCCATTATTCTATTTACCTCCAATATCGGATCCAGTGCTATTATAGAGTCATTTGATAAGGGAGAAGTTCCTCAATCGGGACAGCTGATGGACATCATGGCCAAACATTTTAGACCCGAATTTTTAGGACGTTTGACAGAGATTGTGCCTTTTGCCCCCATAAGCAACCAGCATGCACTCCAAATTTTTGAGATTCACCTGAAAAAAGAATTCTTAGACCTGCTCAAAAACTTACATATCAGTATTGAAATTTCTGAAGAAACAAAAGCATTTCTAGCTGAAAATGGGTACAATAGTACCTATGGAGCCCGCCCTTTAAAAGGGATTATCAGAAGTCGTTTAAGGCGGCCCTTAGCCAAAAAAATTGTTGCTGGCGAGGTAAAAGAGGGCGACCATGTAGCAGTATCACTAAAAAAAGGTGAATTAGTCTGGAAGATTTCGAAGGCGGCTACTTCGTAATGCAACTTAGGCACTCATATCAATATCTCGAGTGCTTTCATCCACCTGTTCCTTTAATACATTTTTATAATCGATGAGGCGATTTTCAAGTTGATCGTCAGCGATTGAAAGTATTTGTGCAGCAAGTATCCCTGCATTTTTCGCTGCATTTAAAGCTACTGTTGCGACGGGCACCCCATTGGGCATTTGTAAAATAGAAAGAATCGAGTCCCATCCATCGATGGAATTGGAAGATTTGATAGGCACGCCAATCACAGGCAAATGGGAAATAGCGGCAAGCATGCCTGGTAAATGAGCAGCCCCTCCTGCCCCAGCGATCAGTACTTTCAGTCCACGTGATGCGACATTTTTGGCATAGTCAAACATGCGATCTGGAGTCCGGTGTGCAGAGACAATGCTTAACTCGAACTCAACGCCCAAGTGTTTTAAAATATGAGCCGCATCTTGCATAACGACGAGGTCTGATTTACTACCCATCACAATGCCAACTCTGGCATGATAAATGGGTTTAGGTGATGACGAATGATACATGGTTAAGCTTTTATTTTTAAAATAGTCTGTATATAGCGTGCTTTTGCGATTGCTTTATCTCGATCATCATCTAAAATAGTCACATGCCCCATTTTACGGAAAGGTCTAGTCTGTTTTTTTCCATATAGATGAACGTATACTCCATCTAAGCCTAATACTTCATCTAAACCTGAGATTTCTGCCAAACCTTCATAGCCTTCTTCTCCTAGTAAATTGATCATCACAGCGTGCTCTCTGCAACGAGTATCCCCTAAAGGGAGATCAAAAATGGCTCTTAAATGCTGCTCGTACTGTGATGTAAAATTACCTTCAATTGTTTGGTGTCCACTATTATGTGGTCGAGGTGCTAGCTCATTTACTAAAAGGTTACCTTCCTTGGTCAAGAATAATTCTACGGCCAGAATACCTACATATTGTATGCTTTCTACCAGCTGTACCGCTAACTCTTTGGCACGATGGATGATTTGAGCATCTAATTGGGCAGGAGATATCAAAAGCTCAACCAGATTAGCTTCTGGATTAAATTCCATTTCTACACATGGAAATGTTTTGGTTTCACCACTGGCATTTCGGGCTACGATGATGGCAATTTCTTTATCAAAATCAATCCACTGTTCAATCAAACTGGGAGTTTCAAAAGCTTTCTCAAAATCTGCTACCGAACTCAGTTTACAAATGCCTTTTCCATCATAGCCATTTTTTCTTAATTTTTGAACACAAGGAAATTCGATAGTTGCTGACAGAAGATGTTCTTTTGATGAAATAAGCTGAAAGGGGGCACTCGGAATATTATTTTCTTTAAAAAATTGTTTCTGCAAACCCTTATCCTGTACAATTCTGATAATCCTAGATTGTGGATAAACGATTACTCCCTCTGACTCTAATTTCTCCAGCGCATCTATGTTGACGTTTTCTATTTCAATGGTGATCAAATCGACCTGCTTCCCAAAGTTGTAAACCGTTTCATAATTGTCGAGGGAGCCAACTGTAAAATGGTTGCAAATATTTTTACAAGGAGCATGTTCATCTGGATCTAAAACCCAGGTATTTACATTATAATTAATAGATTCTTGTATCAACATGCGACCTAGTTGCCCACCACCCAAAATACCTAATCGTAAATCTTTGTAAAATCTTTTCACTCAAAAATGGTTTTCACAAATCTAATTTTTAAACCTTGCTGGTACAAGTCTGATCAACGTTTGTTTTTAACACATGGATTCGATGAAAAAAATATTTTCACAAAAATTTGCAATCAATCATAAAATTTCTAATTTTGCAGTCCACACCGAGTGAATATCATTCACTAAAATCAATTTCGGGGTGTAGCGTAGCCCGGTATCGCGCCTGCTTTGGGAGCAGGAGGTCGTAGGTTCGAATCCTGCCACCCCGACAATTTGAAAAAACAAATAAAGCCTCCAGATAATTATCTGGAGGCTTTATTTGTTTTTAGTTGTGTTCTACGGTAAAAGCCTTGTTGGTTCACCATTCTGATCAATATCAATCCGAGTCCAGTATTTTTTTGAATGTTCAAAAAAAAATTTTCATCAGCACTCGTTTTATGTCTATTTTTGCAGGACGGCTCTCAGGAGAGCCGTCCTGTTCAAAAGAATAATGTTAAAAGGGAATCGTGTTTAAATCGCGAGCTGACGTGCAAAGTGAGTAATGACCTAGTGTTTAAAAGTTTAACATCTGTCTTCTTGGGATATATGAATAAGCCGATTAGAAATTACAAGCCAGGAACCTACCCAATATAATTATTGTTAAAAATTTCACAAATAAGGTTTTACAAAGGTCAACACCCTAAGACTCAAGCCCGCTGGTTTTGTTTGGTTTGCTTCCTTTTGTCAATTCCCAAAAAGATATAAAACCGTCATGAGCTGCCGCTCAAAAACCCTGAATGATTAATTGGCTCATGATAGCTTCATGGCCACTAAAAAACAAATTATACACATGAAAATGATGAACCCAGAAGATGAAATTTTGCTCAAAGAAAACAAAGATCGCTTTGTTATTTTGCCGATCAATTACCCTGCTATTTGGGAAATGTATAAAAAACATGAAGCTAGCTTTTGGACGGCCGAGGAGATTGATCTTTCGAGTGACCTGAAAGACTGGGATAATCTAAATTCGGGTGAAAAACATTTTGTATCCCATGTTTTAGCATTTTTTGCGGCAAGTGACGGTATCGTCAATGAGAATCTGGCTGTTAATTTCATGAGTGAAGTTCAAGTGCCAGAAGCACGTTGTTTTTATGGATTCCAAATCATGATGGAGAATATTCATTCCGAAACGTATGCTTTGCTGATTGACACCTATATTAAGGATACCACTGAAAAAAATCACCTATTTCATGCAATTGATACGGTTCCATGTGTCAAGAGAAAAGCAGAATGGGCGCTTAAATGGATTAATAATGGAAATTTTGCACAACGCCTGGTTGCATTTGCGGCCGTGGAAGGTATATTTTTCTCAGGCAGTTTTTGTTCGATTTTCTGGTTAAAGAAAAGAGGTTTAATGCCTGGATTAACATTTAGCAATGAGCTCATTTCTCGCGATGAAGGCATGCACTGCGAATTTGCTTGTTTGCTTTATGGCATGCTGAACACCAAATTGTCTAAGGAAGAAGTGACACAAATTATTGCCGATGCTGTTGAAATTGAGAAAGAATTTGTAACGGACGCCCTGCCCGTCAATCTCATTGGTATGAATGCCAAACTCATGAGCCAATATATTGAATTTGTAGCCGACCGCTGGTTGGTGGAATTGGGTTATGATAAATTATATGACGCCACAAACCCATTTGACTTTATGGAGATGATTTCGTTACAGGGAAAAACAAACTTTTTTGAAAAACGTGTAGGCGATTATCAAAAAAGTGGCGTTCTCTCGACTGATGCAAAAAGTCAGGCTTTTTCATTGGATGAGGATTTTTAATAGGCGTATAGCGTCGTGAGTATTGCGTATTGAGGCAATATGTTAAATAAGCAATACTCAGGGAACTTATTAAAACTAAGGTTAAATACCAATACCATGCTCACAACAAAATACTAAATTCAAAAATCGCAATACTAAGGACTCAATACCCAAAAACTATGTTTGTAATCAAAAGAAACGGCAAAAAAGAAACGGTAAATTTCAACAAAATAACTGCTAGAATAGAAAAGCTTTGTTATGGTTTGAATGCCCCCCTAGTTGATCCGATTGATGTGGCTAAGAAAGTGATAGAAGGCTTATATGATGGTGTTACCACGTCTGAACTGGATAGCTTGGCAGCCGAAACAGCTGCTTCGTTAACAACCAAACATCCCGATTATGCTTTGCTTGCATCACGTATAGCAGTATCCAATCTTCACAAAAACACTCTTAAGTCGTTTTCTCAAACGATGCGATTACTTCATGATTATGTGGATCCCAAAACGGGGCTCAATGCATCATTAGTAGCAGATGATGTGTTCGATGTGATGATGACTCACGCAGAATTGTTAGACAGTACCATTATTTATGATCGCGACTTTGGATTTGACTATTTCGGATTTAAAACTTTGGAAAAGTCATATCTAATAAAGCTGGATGGCAAAATAGTTGAAAGACCACAACATCTGTTTATGCGGGTATCTGTCGGTATCCATAAAATGGATATCGACAATGTCATCAAAACGTATCACTTGATGAGTGAACGTTGGTTTACACATGCAACACCTACTCTATTTAATGCCGGTACACCCAAACCACAAATGTCGTCGTGCTTTTTGTTAGCCATGAAGGATGACAGTATTGATGGTATTTATGATACACTAAAACAAACAGCTAAAATTTCGCAAAGTGCAGGTGGCATCGGACTCAGTATCCACAATGTACGTGCTACTGGATCTTACATTAGTGGAACTAACGGAACTAGTAACGGAATTGTACCTATGCTCCGGGTATTTAATGATACAGCTCGTTACGTGGATCAGGGAGGAGGCAAACGCAAGGGGGCTTTTGCCATTTATTTAGAACCATGGCATGCTGATGTCTTCGAGTTTCTTGACTTACGTAAAAATCATGGCAAAGAAGAAATGCGTGCACGCGATTTATTTTATGCACTTTGGGTGCCCGATTTGTTCATGAAGCGTGTAGAGGCAGGTGGGAGTTGGAGCTTATTTTGTCCGCACGAGGCTCCTGGGTTACACGAATGTTTCGGCGAAGAGTTTGAAGCCCTTTATGAACGTTACGAAAAAGAGGGCCGCGCTCGTAAAACCATCAAGGCGCAAGAGCTATGGTTTGCTATATTAGATTCGCAGGTAGAAACAGGTACTCCTTATTTATTGTATAAGGATTCAGCGAATAGCAAGTCGAATCAGCAAAACTTAGGAACCATCAAAAGTTCCAACCTGTGCACTGAGATTATGGAGTATACCTCTGCCGATGAAGTGGCTGTTTGTAACTTGGCTTCTTTGGCGCTCCCTCGTTACATTATCGACGGTGTTTTTGATCATCACAAATTGTTTGAGGTTACCTATCAGGTAACCTTAAATCTAAATCGGATTATAGATAATAATTACTACCCTATCATCGAAGCCAAAAACTCCAATATGCGCCACCGACCGATTGGTTTGGGAGTACAAGGCTTGGCCGATACATTTATACAATTACGTTTGCCTTTTGAAAGTGAAGAAGCAAAACAATTGAACAAAGAAATTTTTGAAACCATTTATTTTGCAGCGATGACGGCCTCGAAAGATTTGGCTGTGCAGGATGGTTTTTATGAAACTTTTAAAGGGTCACCATTATCCAAAGGAAAGTTTCAGTTTGATTTGTGGAACATAACTCCTGATAGTGGACGCTGGAATTGGGAAGCTTTACGGGATGAAGTAGTTCAATATGGTGTCCGTAATTCGTTATTGGTTGCACCTATGCCTACAGCCTCGACCTCGCAAATTTTAGGTAATAATGAATGTTTTGAGCCTTATACGTCTAATATTTATACGCGCCGCGTATTAAGTGGTGAATTTATTGTTGTAAATAAATATTTGTTACACGATTTAGTGAATCTGGGCCTGTGGGATACGGATATGAAAAACAAGATTATTATGTCCAATGGATCCGTTCAGGATATTTCCGAAATTCCCACAGAAATTAAAGAATTGTATAAAACAGTTTGGGAAATTAAAATGCGAACGATTATTGATATGGCTGCTGATCGAGGTGCTTACATCTGTCAATCTCAATCGTTAAACTTATTTGTGAGTTCGCCAAATGCTTCGAAGTTGACTTCCATGCACTTTTATGCTTGGAAAAAAGGCTTAAAAACAGGCATGTATTATCTACGTACGCAGGCAGCGTCACAAGCGGTGAAGTTCACCGTAGAGAACCAAGCTGGTAAAGCAATGGAACCCGTGATTCCGAACCATATTAACCAAATTGCTGATGATGGAATTCCAGACAGTGCAGCTTGCTCGATGGATGAAGGATGTGTTACTTGTTCAGCTTAAACAAGAGCTCCCTAGCCCTTTCCGTTAACATCGGGTATATAACAAAACTACACACAGGGGGGGCTTCGGTCTAGTAAGTCGTACCTAGGGCATAATGCCTCGCATGACCTGTTTTCTGATGCTATCACAACACAGTAGGGTGTCTTGTTAAATTGTCAACTTATTGACATTCAGTATTATATGTCAATAATTAGGTAAAAAATGACCCCGATAAGGCATAAATATGGCCAAATCGGGGTTTTGTATTATTTTGGTTTTTTGAACAGACCAAATAATATGTCGCAAACATACCTTTTTTCCGAACCCTGCATAACAAGTTCGCGGGAAATAATTTTCAAATCTACTCCCC
>Ga0214919_10005413_pt1 | contig 18151 bp, 15 predicted proteins | sample LL1503_MetaG_FD_177994 | JGI IMG/M metagenome (GOLD analysis project Ga0214919, IMG submission 177994) | Freshwater microbial communities from Lake Lanier, Atlanta, Georgia, United States - LL-1503 | ecosystem: Environmental > Aquatic > Freshwater > Lake | place: USA: Georgia | collected...
CGACGCCAACACCGCCGTCTTCGATTTCAACAAGGTCAACGTTCCCTTCGACGGCGTGGACCACCCGCTCAGCCCGGTCTATACGATCGACTGGGGCGTCGGCGGCTACAAGTCGCGCGGGCCGACCTGGGACGCGCTTCGCAATTACTACCTGCTCTACAAGGAGATCGACTGGTCCAACCCGGCCAACCCGAGCCTCCGCGCCCGGGCCCATTTCCCCAACACCGTCAGCCTGGCGGCCTCAGGCTACGGCGGAACCGCCCACTACAGCCACCGCTACAACCGGATGGATTCCTCGGAGAACTTCACCGTCCTCGACGTCTTCAACGGCAAGGAGGCGCCGCGACCGGTCAAGGTCGCCGTGACTCCCTACGTCGCCCGGCAGCTGCTGGTCTGGGGCCTCATGGAGGAGGCGGGCGAACTGCGGCTGACGCTCTCGCCCATCACCGTCCTCCACAACCCCTATAACGTCGCTGTCCGGCTCGAAAAAGACGCCGGCAGCACCGAGACGGCCGCGATGCGGCTCTCCTTCCGTTCGTGGGACAAGTGGGCCGTCATCTTCAGCACCACCAGCAAGGGAAGCTGGCGCCGCAACGTGATCGACCTCGCCCGCGCCACCGACGCGACGACCAACGCGGCCGAGAGCTTCCGGACCTACATCAAGGACGGCACGGTCCTCGCCCCGGGCGAATTCCGCGTGTTCAGCTCGTCGAGCGTCGGCCCGCAACGCTTCACCCGACTGCCGCCGCCCGCGACCAACAGCTTCGATTTCCTCGGCGGTTTCTACGTCCCCTGGCTCGACGCGCGGGGCGCCCGGGTCTCGCGGTTGCCCACCGACAGCATCTCGGCCCAGGTCCTGAGCACCGGCCCGTTCTACGTCCGCCACCTCCTGACCTGCTGGCCCGGCGACCGTATCATGGACGGCGGCAACTCCAGCGACGGGCAACTCTACAACAGCTGCAGCGAAGTCACCGAACTGCTGGCCAACGACCTCGATCGCAGCGGATCCACCCCGGCCAAGGTCTTTCCGGCGGGCTTCACCTTGCCCCGCGCCGGGTCGCCGCCGGCGATCCTCGCGGTCTTCGACTACGGCGTCCGCTGGCCGCGCGACCCGCTACCCTTCCCGGTCTTCAGCCACTCGAACCCGATGGCCACCATGACGCGACCGGAAGCGACGGGCGTCGGCCCGACCGCCATGCCCTTGGGATTCGCGAAGACCTCCTCCAGCTTCAAGCTCACGGTGCGGGCGGCGGGCTCCTGGCCCGAGGTGCTCGAAGTGGCCGGCGCCGGCGACCAGGCCTACGGCGCGATGAGCGTCGACTCCGCCAAGGGCGGCCTGACGAAGGCCGTCTACACCGAAGTGCCGCTGAATCCGCCCATCTCCCTGGCTCAGTTCGCCCATGCGAACTTCACCATCCGGGACCAGGAACCGTTACTGGCCATTGGCAACAGCCTCGGTTCCCTCCACACCCCGTATAACTACGGCGGACTCTGGGACCTCGATCATGACCTGATCACCTGGGACCACACCTGGTGGAGCAACGCGGCCCTCTTCGACCACTACTTCCTCTCGGGCGCCGCGCCAGAGGGCATCCGCGGGAAGGTCTTCACGACGCGACGAACCTTGAGCGTGGTGCTGGACGACTTCGCGGCGGGCAAGAACAAGTTGGCCAACCCCCGCACTTCCCTTTTCGCCAGCCGCGACCCGGCGACCGTCCGCGCGATGGTGGGCGACCATCGCCGCATCGCCGGCTCCACGCTGACGGAAGGGGCTTTCAACGTGAACAGCACGTCGGTGGAAGCCTGGACCGCCTTGCTGGGTTCCGCCAAACGGCTGGCGATGGGTGCCGCGACCTCCACCGAGCCTTCCTCAAGCCAGAACACCCGGTTCCCCCGGGCGGTCCGCGCGGACAAACCCGGCTACAACGCGGCCTCGCCCTTGAACAAGGAGGAGGCCTGGACGGGACTGGCGACCTTCAGCGACGCTCAGATCAAGCTCCTCGCGAGGTCGATCGTGGACGAGATCCGGTCGCGCACCTCGCTCGCGCACCGCGACTTCTCGATCATCCCCGGCGGCACCGACGCCAACCAACACAAGATGCCGATCGCGCTACCGTTCCGGTTCGTGAGCGAATTCGTCAACCGCTTCACCTGCGGCTACCATCCCGAGGCCAGCCTCGCCGGCTGCCTGCAGACGGCGATTGTCCGAGCCGACGTCGACGGCGCCAACCTCTCCAACCGGACGCCGCCGGACGCCACGCTCGGCTCCTCACCCAGCCTCCTGGCGCCGACCGTGGCCCCGGGCAGCGTACCATGGACCTGGCCGGCCCCCTATGGCCGCGAAAACCTTTCGCTCTTCGACCCGCGCACCCCGGATGTCGAACGCGGCCACCTCACCGTGGGCTCACCGGCGGCCCTCATGCAGGCCGACCTCCTCGCCGTGATCGGCCCCGCCCTCGCCACCCGCTCGGACACGTTCGTGATCCGCTGCTATGGCGATGTGGCGACCAATCCCGGCGCATCCGGTCGGAAAGCCGCCGCCTGGATCGAGGCGGTCGTGCAACGCACCCCGGAATTCTGCGACGACTCCCAACCCCCGGAGACCGAGGTCAGCGACGTCGGCAACGCGGACAGGCCCAACCCCAAGCTCAAGATGGTCAACCGGCTCTTTGGCCGTCGTTTCCAGGTGATCTCCGTGCGTTTCCTCAGCCCCAAGGAACTGTGATGCCCCACCGCCTGCTCCTCCCCCTCCTGCTCGTCGCCCTGTCCGGCTTGGCCCAAACCAAGGAGCCCGGCCCGACGATCCATGCCAAGTTCCGGGTGCTCTCCCTGGATGGACCGATCCTGGGCGCCGGCTACCTCGAGGGCAAGAACCTGCGGAGGCTGGACATCAGCGCCGACGCCTTCACGGCGGAGCAGACGTATGCCGGCGGCAACCCGCTGCGCCTCGTCGACGTGACCGGGCCGGCCGCCGCGACGAACCGGTTCGCGGCTCGGCAAGCCCATCAGGAGATCCAAGGCAGGTTGCAGGCCTTGGCCCAGGAACTTCAAGACCTCCAATCCAAATCCCTGAAGCCGAAGAACGGGGCCGAGGGCGGCGGCGGAAGCCGGCTGGCGTCCTCGCCGCGCGGCGGCGTGGGCGACGGCCGTGCCGCCGAAATCCAGCGCGCGATGGCGGCGCTCCATCAGCAGCTTGAGCTCATCGAAGGACAGCTCGACCGGGCCGAAGTCCCCCGGAGCGAGACCCCGGTCGCGTCGGCGGATAAGCCCAAAAGCGGCGAGGCCGGTCCGGAGGGTCGCGGGACTCCCGCCCACCGTCCGCTGGTCGACTTCACCTTCCCGGGCGACGGCCGCTTCCTGCTGCTGGTCCATCGGACCGCGGCCGGCACGACCGTCAACGCGATCGACGACCCGGAAGGCGCCTTCCCGTATGGTTCGATGCAGTTCCTCAACCTCACCGGCGTCGACGTCGAGGTGCGCTTCGGGGCGCAGACGCTCGCCCTCGCGGCCAAGGGCAAGGGCACGCTGCGGGCGGCCGCGGGGAATAACCGCTACGCCGCCGGCGAGATCCACACCAAGGGCGCCGACGGCTTCCACCTCGGCTACTCGATGCGCGTCTTCCTGCAGGAAGACGTCCGGACGCTCTACTTCCTGCTCCCGGCCGAGAACGGCGGGCCCGGGGTCAGGCTCAAGGGCGTCGAGGAACGACGCGCGCCCGAACCGCCCCCGGCTCCGGCCGGGGCGACCGCGGAGGCGGTCCCCGCGGCGCGCTGAGGTCAGCCGGCGTAGCGCCAATCCAGGATCTCGGCCTGCGGCAGACGCCGGCCTTGCCACCGATTCCATTGCAGGCGGACCGCCAGTTCGACCGGCCGGCCCGGCTCGGGCTGGCGATGCGCCAGGCGCCAGGCGACGAAGTTGAGGCGGCGACCACCGGGCAAGGCGAGCTGGTGGCGGAAATTACCCTCGCCGAACGGCGTGGGTGGACGGTCAAACACGAAGCCCCGGAGCCCGAAGACCGGCTCGGGGTTACCCTCGCCGTACGGCTGGAGCAACTCAAGGTCGTCGAGGAGGCGGTCCGTGACGTCGGCCGGCTTGATCCAATGCACGATGTCGATGTCGCGGCCATCGGCGTGGATCACCCCCGCCACGCGCTGCGCGGCGACCGCGGCCGCGAATCGCTCGCGGAAGGCCGGGACGTCGGTCGACGCCAACGAGACGCCGACGGCCATCGGATGGCCGCCGTAGGTCTTGAGCAGGTCGGCGCAGGCGGCGAGCGCCTCGACGAGGTTGGTGCCGGGCACGCTCCGACCCGAGCCCTTGGCCACCTCCCCTTCCTGCCCGAGCACGATGACCGGACGGTCCAGGGCGCGGCAGATCTTGCCGGCGGCGATGCCCACGACGCCCGGATGCCAGTCGCCGAAGACCACGTGGCCGGCGAGCTCGCCTTGCGCCTCGGCCTGCCGCGTCGCCTCCTCCGTGACCTTCTTGTCGATCTCCTGACGCTCCCGGTTGATCGCGTCCAGCTGGGCGGCGTCGCGCTCGCAGTCCGCCGCCGCCTCCGCCAAGAGCAGGTTGAGCGGCAAGGAGGCGTCGGCCAGGCGGCCGCTCGCGTTGATGCGCGGGCCGAGCCGGTACGATACGTCGACGGAGGTGAGGACCCCGCCCGGTTCCATGCCGCTGACGGTGATGAGGGCGCGCAGGCCCGGGCGCCGGGCCTCGCCGAGGGCGCGCAGGCCATGGGAGGCGAGGATGCGGTTCTCGGCGCGCAAGGGGACGAGGTCCGCGATCGTGCCGAGGGCGGCGAGGTCGAGGTAGTCCTTGACCGCGATGCTCGTGCCGCGGTCGTCGCCGGCGAGCCGGAGCACCTTGAGGATGCCGTGGATCAGCTTGAAGACCAGGCCCGCGGTGCACAGGGACTGCCACGGCGCGTCGACCGGGTCGTTGACGCGCGGATTGACCAGCGTGCAGGCGGCATGACCGTCCTTGGCGACGTGGTGGTCGACGACGATGACCTCGACGCCCTCGGCCCGGAGACGGGCGACCTCGGCCAGGGAGTTCGTGCCGCAGTCGAGGGCGACGAAGACCTGCGGACGCGCCTCGGCGAGGACGCGGTCGAGGGCCGCCATCGAGAGGCCGTAACCTTCCTCCATGCGGCGCGGGACGAAATAGGCGGGCTGGGCGCCGAGGCGCCGCAGGCAGTGCACCAGCATCGCGGTGCTCGAGACCCCGTCGACGTCGTAGTCGCCGAGGATCGCGACGCGCTCGCCGGCCGCCGCGGCCTGGACGAGCCGCTCGGCGGCGGCGCGCAGGCCGCCCACGGCGAAGGGGTCGGAGACGTGGGCGAGCTGCGGACGCAGGTGACGCTCCGCCTCCGCCTCGTCGGGGCAGAGGCGCGCGAGGACCGTGGCGACGGGTTCGCTGACTCCTAGGGCGACCGCGAGCCGACGGGCAAGGTCGGCGTCCGCGGCCCGGTGTGACCAGGCGGCCATGGGACGGGGGACGCCTTAGGCGTTCTTGTCGGAACCGGCCTCCCAGGAGTAGGTCCGCGGGAGTTCCGCGGCGTCCACGCCCTTGCGTTCACCCTTGTGCCACCAGTAGAAGACGGGGCTCGCGATGAAGATGGAGGAGAAGGTGCCGGTGAGCACGCCGTAGATGAAGACCTCGCCGTAGAGGCGGACGTCGCCGGCGCCGAAGGCCCAGAGGGCGACGGCGCAGAGGAAGACGGTCGAGGAGGTCAGGATCGTGCGGGACAGCGTGCGGTTGATGGCGATGTGGATGACGTCGGCGAGCGTCCGGGACGGGCTGCCCTCGAGCTCCTCGCGGATACGGTCGAACACGACGATGGTGTCGTTCACCGAGTAGCCGATGATGAGCAGGATCGCCGCGATGAGCGCGGCGTTGAACTGGCCGCCGAAGAAGACGAAGAGCGCCACGGTCATGAGCACGTCGTGCAGCGTGGCCACCATCGCGGCGATGCCGAAGCCGGTCTCGAAGCGCAGCGACACGTAGATGCCGATGCCCACGAGGGCCAGGACGACCGACCAGATGGCGTTGTGGCGGAGCTCGCCGCTCACGGAACCGCCGATGGCCTCGCGGGAGAGCATCAGCTTCTCGACGGGCTGGGAGGCGTCCTTGAGATACTCGGGGTGCTTGGCCTGGATGCCCGCCACGATCTTGGCGAGGTTGGCGAAGTCGCCCTTGGACTTGTCCTGGGTGAGCTCGGTCTCGATGCGCAGGGTCGGCTCGCCGCCGCCGACCGGCTGCTGGAGCATCGCGGTCGTGTCGGGGAGACCCAGCCCGTCGGCGATCTTGAGCACCTGGCCGATGTCGACCTTGGCGCCGGGCGCCACGGTCACGAGGGTGGATTCGCCGCCGCGGAAGTCCTTGCCGAAGGCGTCCTTGCCCTTGTAGCCGAGCTCGACGAGCCCGAGGGCGATGATCGCCCAGGAGACGATGAACGCGCCGCGGGCATACTTGAGGAACGGGATCGCCAGCGTCGACCGGAAGACCGGCAGGCCGAAGATCCGGCTCAGGATGCCGGCGGACTGGGACATCTCCTGGAGGCCGCGGCACGTGACGAGCGTGCTGAACAGCGTGGTGAAGATGCCGATGATGAGGGTGATGCCGAAGCCGCGGATCGGGCCGGTGCCCATGAACACGAGGATGGTCGCCACGATCAGGTGGGTGAGGTTCGCGTCGACGATGGTCCAGGTCGCGCGGTTGTAGCCTTCCCGGAAGGAGACGGCGCGATCCTTGCCCAGCGCGGACTCCTCGCGGACGCGCTCGAAGATCAGGATGTTGGCGTCGACCGCCATGCCGAGGGTGAGCACCAGCGCGGCCACGCCGGGCAAGGTGATGGTGGCGCCGAAGTAGGACATCGCGCCGAGCATCAGGAGCAGGTTCACCACCATGCCGATGACGGCGATGAGGCCGCCCCAGACATAGAAGCCCACCATGAAGAAGATGACCAGGCCGACGGCCACCGTGGAGGCGACGACCGACTTGGACTGCGCGTCCTTCGCGAGGCTCGGACCGACGGAGGTGACGTCCTGCGTGAGCAGCGGGAACTCGAGCGGGTTGTTGAGCACGTTCGAGAGACCGACGGCCTCCTCGCGGCTGAAGTTGCCGGTGATCTGGGCGCCGCCGCCGTAGATCGGCTTCTGGACGGTCGGGGCGGACTGCAGCACGCCATCGAGCACGATGGCGAGCTGGCCGAGGCTGTTCGGCGTGTTCCCTTCGGAGATCTTCTTGGTGAGGTCGCCGAACTTCTTGCCGCCTTCCTCCGTGAAGGACATGTCGACCATGAAGGACAGGCCGTCGTCGGACCGGGCGCTCGAATGGCGGATGATGCTGCCGCCCGCGTCGGCGCGCTTCTTGACGAAGTAGCGCTGCAACCTCACCTCACCGGTTCGGCTGTCGACGGTACGCTGGGTCAGCACCTCATAGGTCGAGATCGCGGAGTTGTTGCCGGCCATCTCGTCGTCGGGGAGGGCCTTGAGCAGGTGCTCGCGGTCGGTCGGCTCCGGGCGGCGGGTGCGGTGGACTTGGCGGAACTCCAGCTTCGCCGGCTTCTTGAGCGCGTCGATGACGTCGGGATTGTTCGCGGCGTCCTCGCCGGGCAGCTGGATCTCGAGCGACAGGTCGCCGACCGGACGCAGCACCGGCTCGGCGACGCCGAACTCGTTGACGCGCTTCTCCATGACGACGAGCGCCTGGTTGACCATGTTGGCGTGCGAGACCGAGGCCTTGTCGGCGTTGCCCTTGGCGCCGCCCTCGGCGCCGGTGGGATCGACCTTGAGGGTGAAGGACACCCCGCCCTGGAGGTCGAGGCCCAGCTTCATCTTGCCCTGGGAGGCCTTGAGCAGCTCCTTGAGAACGATGACGTTGCGCTTGTTCTGATCGGGCTCGCGGACGAACTCGGACTCCTTGTAGAAGAACGGGCGAAGGTCGACGGGCGCAGCGCGCCCCCGGCCTTCGCCGATGTCGCGCAGGGCCTGGAAGTAGGAGATGGACTTCTTGTCGGCGGGGACGGCGGCGTCCGGATAAAGACGCACGCGCTCGAGGGCCTCGGCGTGCAGCTTGGCGAAGGCGTCCTCCTGGGCGATGACGTGGGTGGGAGCGAAGCGCTCCAGCGGGGTCGGCGAAAGGGGCCAGAACTCGTACCAGGCGACGGCCAGGGCGACGAGGGAGACGGCTACCTTCCAGAACCAGGTCCTGGATGTCATGATGGTGCGGGGCTGGGGGTAGGATTAACCCTGGACGATCGCGGAGGCGTCGTCGGCCTTGCCGGCGATGGCCGACTTGTGGACCGTCAGGCGGCCGTCCTCGAGCTCCAGGGTGATCCGGGACTCCTTGATGGCCACGACCCGACCGTAGATACCACCCGCGGCGATGACATTATCACCGATCGCGAGCTCGCTCTGGAGCTTCTCCATCTCCTTCTGGCGCTTGCGCTGAGGGGCGATGAGCAGGAACCACATGCCGGCGAACATGAGGAGCATCATGATGACGCCGCTCCACGGGCTGGGCTGTTCGACAGGAGCGCCCGAGGCGGCCGGAGCAGCCTGTGCAAGCAACTGACAGATAACGGTTTGGATGTTGATCATTGTTGTCTATGTTTGGAAAGTCTTGGGGCCGAATGCCTTGAAATGCAAGTGAGGCACAAAAAGGCAAGCCCCGGCTGGGGCGGGATTGTTTTTGATTAGGCCCGGCAAATGGGTAGTGTGAATAACTCTACATGAGTAAAACCACCCAGGAGCAGGCCCCGTCCAGCTCCGTGACCCCGCCCTCCCCGCCCACGGCCCCCTTGACTGCGGCGGCGGTGGTGGCCGCCCTCGGGGTAGTCTTCGGTGATATCGGGACCAGCCCCCTCTACGCCTTCCGCGAATGCCTCAATTACGGGCTCAAGGCCGGGGCCACGGTCGACATGGTGGTGGTGCCAGCCGTGTCGATGATCATCTGGTCCCTCATCTCGGTGGTGACGGTCAAATACGTGCTATTCATCATGGAGGCCAACGAAGACGGCGAAGGCGGCATCATGACCTTGGTCTCCCTCGCCTCCCCCCAGGACGCCGAGCAGCGCAAGCGCAAGCATCGCAGCATCCTGGTCCTCCTGGGGGTCTTCGGCACGGCCCTGTTGTTCGGCGACGGCGTCATCACCCCCGCCATCTCCGTCTTGTCCGCCCTGGAAGGCATCAAGGAGGCCAACGAGAGCCTCCATGGTCCCTTGTCCGAGCACTTCCTCACCATCTTCATCCCGGCGGCCGCGGTGTTCATCCTGGTCGGCATCTTCGCGCTCCAGAAACGCGGATCCGGCCGCGTGGGCATGTATTTCGGACCGATCACGCTGCTCTGGTTCGCCTGCATCGCCGCCAGCGGCATCGGCTGCCTGATCGCCCACGCCGACCAAGCCGCCGTCATCGTCCGAGCCTTCGACCCCCGCCAATCGGTGGGCTTCTTCCTGGATCACCCGGGGCTCGCGATGATCATCCTGAGCGCGGTCTTCCTTTCCGTCACCGGCGCCGAGGCCCTCTACGCCGACATGGGTCATTTCGGCCAGAAGCCGATCCGCGCCGGGTGGTATCTGGTCGTCTTCCCCGCCCTCATCCTGAACTACCTGGGGCAAGGCGCCTGGGCGCTCGCCCAGCCGGCCGACGGCTTCGTCCACGCCTTCAACCCGTTCTTCAACATGGCGCCCACCTGGGCGCAGATCCCGCTGGTCATCATCGCGACGCTCGCGGCCATCATCGCCTCCCAGGCCCTGATCTCGGGCGCGTTCTCCACCACGATGCAGGCGATCCAGCTGAACTACCTCCCGCGCATGCGCATCGAGCGGACCTCCGACCGGGAGTCCGGCCAGATCTACATCCCGATCATCAACTGGCTGCTCATGATCGGCTCGATCTACCTCGTCCTGCAGTACAAGTCGTCCGGGCACCTCGCCAGCGCCTACGGCATCGCGGTGAGCCTGACGATGCTGGTGACCACCATCCTCTTCGGCCAATACCTGAGCCGGCGCTTCAACATCCCCGCGGTCACGGCCTACGTCTTCGTGGCGCCGGTCATCGTGCTCGAGGTCATCTTCGTCTCCTCCAACCTGCCCAAGATCCTCGACAGCGGCTGGCTGCCGCTCGCCGCGGGCTTCCTCGTGTATTACCTGATGTCCACGTGGAACAAGGGGCGCATCGAGATGAAGCGCAAGCTCGCCGAGACGGAGACGGCCGAGGAGTTCAACTCGTTCATCGACAGCGTCGAGGACCGTTTCCTCGCCGGCAAGCTCAGCCGCGTCCGCGGGACGGCCATCTACCTGGCCGGCAACACCCGCTCCGTGCCGATGGCGCTCGCCCACAACCTGAAGCACAACAAGTCGCTGCACGACCACATCATCGTGCTGACGCTGCAGGTCGACGAGGACCGCGCCATCGTCCCGCCCAAGGACCGGGTGCAGTTCGACTCGCGCCCGCCGAAGTTCTGCAAGGTCGAGAGCCGCCAGGAGTTCCCCCTCGTGCTTCGCGTGACGGGCCGCTTCGGCTTCCGCGAGCAACAGGCGATCTACCCGGTGCTGCACGCCGCCTACGAGCAGCTGGGGATCCGGCCCAACGAGATGGAGACGACCTACTTCCTCAGCCGCGAGACGATCGTGCGAGCGACCACGGGCTTCAGCCTGAACGCCGTCCAGGAGAAGGTCTTCGAAGTGCTCAACCGCAACTCGCTCTCCGCCACCGCGTACTTCAACCTTCCGCCCGGCCGCGTCGTCGAGCTGGGGATGCAGGTGGAGCTCTGAGGCCGCTCAGCGCGGGGCCTCGAAGCGGAAGACGAAGGCCCGCTCGCAGGGGTGGTTCTCCTCGTCCGCCAGTTCCCGCGGCGTCGTGACCACGCAGACGGCCCCGAGCTGCTCCCACGGCAGGTCCTCCGGCCAGCCAAGCAGACGCACGCGGGTGCCCGGCGCCGGGCGCAGGGCCTTGGTCCGCAGCTGCGCGCCGGGCCAGCCCACGGCGATCGCATAGGTCACGCGCCCATCCGCCGAGCGCGTGAAAAACCGCGAAGGTTCGGCCGGCAAGCCGGCGGCACGGACGTCGGTGACGGCCTCGGCGTTCACGTTCACCCACTGCTCCAACCGGACGAAGGCCTCGGCGCGGGCGGGATCGCCGGGATCGACCCAGGCATGCGGATCCGGACGCTCGCCGGCGGCGGCGGCCGCGAGCAAGGAGAACAAGGGGTCGGGGGGCGCGGACGGCGCCGTCCGGCACGCGACCAGCAGGACGACGAGGGACGCCAGCGCGAGGAACCAGGGCCCACCGCCGTTCCGGCGATTACTTGCCGCCCTTGGCCTTGGCGACGAGGTCGTAGAACCGGTCGAAGAGGACATCGGCGTCATTGGGACCGGGGCCCGCCTCCGGGTGATACTGGACGGAGAAGACCGGCTTGTCCTTGAGCCGCAGGCCCGAGACCGTACCGTCGTTCATGTTCACCTCGGTCACGATGGCGCCGCAGCGGGCGAGTTCGTCGGGCTTCGAGGCGAAGCCGTGGTTCTGGGCGGTGATGGACACGCGGTCGACCTCGCTGTTCTTGACCGGCTGGTTGCCGCCGCGGTGGCCGAACTTCAGCTTGTAGGTGGAGGCGCCGATCGCGTGGGTGATGATCTGGTGGCCGAGGCAGATGCCGAAGACCGGGTAGGTCTGGATGAGGTCGGCGACGGACTCGTGGGCATACTTGAGCGCGGCGGGATCGCCGGGACCGTTCGAGAGGAACACCGCGTCCGGCTGGAACGCCCGGATCTCGGCGGCCGTGGTGCGGGCCGGGAAGACGTGGACGTCGAAGCCGGAAGCGACGAGACGACGGAAGATCGAGGTCTTGGCGCCGAAGTCGAAGGCCGCGAGTTTGTAGCGCACCGGGCGGTTCTTCGGCTTGTTGAGGTGGGTGCCCACCACGGTGAAGGCCTCGCAGTCGGCGGGCTTCGGGGCATAGTGGTAAGGAGCCTTGCAGGTGACCTCCTTGACGAAGTCGGCGCCCACGGTGCCGGTCCAGGCGCGGGCGCGCTTCAGGGCCTCCTCGTCGGAGAGCCCTTCGGTCGACAGGCAGGCCTTCATGACACCGGCGACGCGGAGCTTCTTGGTGAGGAAGCGGGTGTCGACGCCCTCGATGCCCGGGATGCCGTATTTCTGCAGCCAGGTCCCGAGATCGGTGGTGGCGCGCCAGTTGGAGACGATGGGCGAGAGGTCGCGGACGACGAAGCCCGCCACGTGCGGGCGGGCGGACTCGAGGTCCTCCTCGTTGACGCCGTAGTTGCCGATCTGCGGCGCGGTCATCGTGACGATCTGACCAAAGTAGGAGGGGTCCGTCAGGATCTCCTGATAGCCGGTGAGGCTGGTGTTGAAGACCGCCTCCCCGCAGAAAGTCGCGGTGGCGCCGAAAGCCCTCCCCCGAAGAATCGTTCCGTCTTCCAGGGCGAGCACAGCGTGGCGGGTCATGAGTCCGTTTTGAATGAGGGTTCGCCCTCGGTGTGAAGCAAAAAAGCGAAGGATCGAAAGATAGTCGTCCCTATCCGTCGCCGACCCTAGGCGAGGGCCGCCCCTCGACCTCAGAAACCCTTGGCCGGATCGCCGCCTAAGGGAGCCGGCGGACGGGCCCGCTGATCGAGGCTATCCGCGGAATAAGGCTTGTGGACCTGCCAACCCGCCCGGAAAGGCGCCCCGAGGGCCTTGATGTGGTCGGTAATAGCCCGCAGGACCTCCGGCCGGGCACGCTGGGACCACTCGGGATGGAGCCAGACGTGCCGGCTGGTCCAGGTCCCCCCGACGGCTTGGGTCCATCGGGCGATGCTCTCCGGGGTCTCGACGATGATTTTGACCTCGTCGGCTCGCCGAAGGGAATCCGGCAGGGGCGGTTTGGCCCATTTGGGGCTCAAGGTCACCCAATCCAAGCCTTCGGCGATGGGGTAAGCCCCGCAGGTCTCGAGGTGAACCGGCAGGCCGACGGCATGGAGGGCGGCGGCCAAGGGGACCAGGTCATGGATGCAAGGCTCGCCGCCGGTGAGGACCACGAATTCCGGGCGGGCGGCCGCGGCCTCGGCGGCGAGTTCGCCGGCGGTCGCGCGGCGGAGGTCCTTGGGGACGAACTGCGGGTGCCAGGTGGACGCGGAGTCGCACCAGCTGCATTTGACCGGGCAACCTTGCAGGCGGATGAAGAAGGCCTTGCGACCGAGGTGGACCCCCTCCCCCTGCCAGCTGAGGAACGTCTCGTTGACCGGGTAAGCCTCGGCCATGCGCTCAGGCGTCCGGTTGATACCGGGCGACGTTCTTGGTGTCCTCGTGGAGGATGATCTGGCGGACCCAGGCGCGACCGCCGGTCTCCTTCCGCACCATCGGATCAAAGGTCTCGAAGAGGAATTTCGCGATGCCTTCGGTGGACACCGAGTCGATGACCAGCGGCCGGAAGAGCCTGGGGTAATCGCGCAGCAAGGACTCGCGCACCGGATCCGACTTCGCGAACAGGCAGGCGTGGTCGAGGTTGGCGGCGATCCACTCCTTCAGGAAGGCGAGGCCGCCGAAGTCGACGACGAAGCCGCGCTCGTCGAGTTCGCGGCAACCGAACTCGACCTCGATGGCCCAGTTGTGGCCATGCAGGAAAGAGCAATGCCCCTCATGGCGGTGCTGCCGATGGGCGAACGGGATATCCCGGTAGGTCTTGCTGCAGGTGAACATGCGACCCTTGCAGATAGAGGGGCCGAAGCCCGGGTCGCAAGGAAGATGCGGCTCCGGGTCGGCGGTAAATGCCCGGAAAGAGGCCGGCCACGCCCCGCGCGGCCGGCCTCGTCGGGCGAAGCGGCGTAAGACTAGAACGAATGCGTCAGGCCCAGGGACCAGATCGCGGTCGCGTGCACCGGGTTGACCAAGGCCGTCCCGGACTTGGGCACATAACTTCGCGTCTCGATGGGCTGGCTGTAGAACAGGTAGGCGCTGGTGGCTTCGCTGAACTTATAGGACAGGCCGGCCGCGAGGCTCGTCGTGAGACCGCCGGACTCGAGGTCTTCGTCGTAGACCGACTTGGACGGAGCGGCGGCCTGACGCGGGGTCGTCGGGTCGAGGCGCATCGTGTTCTTGTCGCGGAACTGACGCAGCAAGGAACCCTGCAGCGAAGCGGCCAGGCCATCGGTCAGCTTGTAGCGGACGCCGGCGCCCAGGGAAATCGTCGTCCCTGGCCGGAAGTTCGCGTCAGCGGCGATCGCACCCTGCGCCTGCAGCTGCACGAAGGCGGACCAGGCCGCATCGGCCGCGCCGAAATCCTTGCGGATACCGGCCAGCAAGTCGGTCGAGCCCGTGCCGGGCTGCAGGTAGCGGCGCGAAAGGCCGCCGTCGGGATCGGCGAAGACGATATGGTCGTTGCCCGTAGGCAGTTTCACACCGGCATTGACGGTGAAGCCGCTCCAGGCGAAACGGGTGCCGAGGGTGATGTCGCCGAGGCCGACGACCTGCTGGGCGTAGTTCGTCGCGCCCACGGCGGTCTTGTCGGTATGGAGGTGACGCTCCACGCGCGGCACCGAGAGCGTCCAGGTCCGGCCGCCGAGCTGCGTCTCGATCGTGGCGGTGGCGAGGAAGTGCGAACCATACCAGTGGGCATGGGCCGCGTCGTTGCGTTCGTTCTGGTCGATGGCGTCGAGGCGCACATCGAGCACGAACGGTTTCGCGGCGTCGGCGGCTGGGCGATCGGCGAGGTTGTCGACGCAGACCTTCACGCAGCCGCACGGACAGGCGGAAGCGACCGGGAGGGCGCCGAGGGCGAGGAGGGCGAGGAATGGCACCCGCGGCGAGCGGGTACGGGAGGGAAGATTCATGGTGTAGGTGACTTGGGTTTACCGAAGACGCGGGTGTGGCGGACCACGGCGACGGCAAGGCACGCCTCCGTGGGGAGGCGGCGATGGATGGGGGATGCCACGTGCGGGCCGAATAAACCGCGGCCCGCGACGGTGATCAGACGCGCGCTCTCGGCGGCGGGACGGGCACCTCGGCGGGACGAGCCACCGCGACTTCATCCGCGGGATGGCCGTGGGCGGGGGCCGCGATCGACGCGGCGACCAAACCTAGTTCCCAAAGCGCTTGCGGGGTCTTGACCTTGGCTTTCGCCGGTTGCTGCCCGGCGGGCGGCGACTGCTCGGACTGCTTGCGACCCTCTTGGGCGGCGCGGCACAACGGGCAAGGGGCGTCCGCGAGCGTCTTGCCGACGGCGGCGACGACCGAGGCGTCGCGGGCGTTGTCGACCGACATCTTGGCCCAGGCGAAGACCTGCAGGGCATCCCAGGAAAGACCCGACGCCGACAGCCAGGCGCACAGCGTCAGCCAGGCCAGCGGTCGATGGAGCTTCCTGAGCACCCGTCCACCCAAGCGACCGTCCGGACGATGGCAAGGCGTCAAAGAGACGCACCCACCCTTCTCTCCCATGCTAATCGCGGCGATTAGCCGGCGTGGGCGTAGTCGGTCGGATCCTTCACGCCGGCCCGGAGGAAGGCCTCCTTCCGCTCGACGCAGGTGCCGCACCGGCCGCAGTGACGGTCGCCACCGACATAACAAGACCATGTCAACGCGAAGGGCACGCCGAGTTCGGCACCGCGGCGCACGATGGCGGTCTTGTCCCAACCGACGAACGGGCGCTCGAGCGCGACCTCGTGCCAATCGGCGAGGCGGATGGCCTGGTCCAGGGCCTCCGCGAAGGCGGGGCGGCAGTCGGGATAGATGGCGTGATCGCCGCCATGCGCGCCGTAGGCGACGGACGAGGCCTTGAGCGACATCGCCCAGGCGGCCGCCGTGGCGATCAGGAGCATGTTGCGATTCGGGACCACGGTAGCCTTCATGCTGGCTTCCTCGTAATGGCCTTCCGGCACCGCGACCTGGGAGTCGGTCAGCGCGTTGGCCCCGAACAGGGGCGTCAAGCCGCGCAGGTCAGCCACGCGGTGAGCCACCTGATAATGGGCGCCGATGGCCGCGGCGGCGACCAGCTCGCGACGATGGCGCTGACCATAGTCGACGGAGAGCGCATGCACTTCCCGGCCCTCGGCCAGGAGATGGGCCAGGAGCACCGTGGAGTCGATGCCTCCGGAATGGATGAGGACCGTGCGCTGCATCGCGGCCAAGATGCGGGGACCGGGGCCGGTGGCGAGCAAACTCAGCCGACGACCCGGAGCCGGCGCTTGGCGCGGTCGAGGTGGGCGAGCGCCGCGGCCTCGCCGGCGCGCATCGCGACACACTGGGCCTTGGTGCCGTCCTGCAACCCGGCGAGATGCAGCCAGCCGTGCACGACGTAGAGCCGCAGTTCCGCGGCCAACGTGGTGCCATGCTCCTTGGCCGCTCGGCGCGCCTGGTCGATGTTGACGCAGATCTCGCCCGCGAACGGCTCCCCGGGATGGTCTTCCCCCGGGAAGGTGATGACGTCGGTCACGGAGGGGTCATCGAGGTAATCGGCATGGACCCGCGACGTCTCGCGGTCACCGAGGAAGGCGATCGACAAGGCCCCGGGCGGGCAGCGGTAGGCGCGCATGCGGTCCAGGGTCTGCACGACGGCGACGACCGGGGCCGCCGCGACGCGGACCCGCGGGTGGCGGACGGCGACGTCGACGACGCGGCTCATGCGGCGTCGAAGGCCGGCTTGAGGCGGGCCCAGAGTTCGCCGAGCGCCTGCGGCAGGACCCGCGTGTCGGCGAGGACCGGCATGAAGTTGTGGTCGCCGTCCCAGCGCGGCACGACGTGGAAATGCAGGTGCGTCGGGATGCCCGCGCCCGCCGCCTTGCCGAGGTTCAGGCCGATATTGAAGCCGGCAGGCTGCATGACCTGCGTCAACACGGCCTGGCAACGGACCAGCAGGTCCATGAGTTCCGCGCGTTCGGCGGCGTCGAGCTGCCCGAGTTCGCCGACCTCGCGGTTGGGCAGGACCATGAGATGTCCCGGATTGTAGGGCGAATTATTGAGGATGACGAAGCAACGCGGGCCGCGGTGGAGGATCAGGTTCGCCTCGTCGGCGTCCGCGGCGAGCAGGCCGGCGAACGGGCTGCCGGCGCCGGGCTCCTTGCGGGAGCGGATATACTGGATGCGCCAGTGCGGGTGGAGTTGCTCGGTCATCGGTTCAGGAAGCGTAGCCGCGCGGGTGCGCGAGATGCCAGCGGTAGGCGGTCGCGACGATCGCGTCGAGCTCGACGTGGCGGGGCCGCCAACCGAGTTCGGCTTCGGCCTTCGCCGCGCTCGCGTAGAGCTCGGGCGGGTCGCCCTCGCGGCGCGGCGCCAGGGCGAACGGGACCGGACGGCCGGTGACGCGCTCGACGCTGGCAAGGACCTCCTTCACCGAACGCGGCACGCCGGTGCCCAGGTTGTAGAAAAGGCGGACGCCTGGCGAAATCAGGCGCGGCAAGACCGCCAGGTGCGCGGCGGAAAGGTCGTCGACATGCACGTAGTCGCGCAGGCAGGTGCCATCGGGGGTCGGGTAGTCGTCGCCGAAGACCTGCAGCGGCGGACGACGACCCAGCGCGGCGGCGATGGCCAGCGGGATGAGGTGGGTCTCCGGGAAATGGTCCTCGCCCAAGGTACCGTCCTCGGCCGCGCCGGCGGCGTTGAAATAGCGGAACGCGGCGAAGCTGAGGTCCTCCGAGATCGCCAGGTGGCGCAGCATGCGTTCCACCTCGAGCTTGGTCCGCCCATAGGGATTGATCGGCTCCTGGGGCAGGTCCTCCGTCATCGGCATGCGCTCCGGGACGCCGTAGGTGGCGCAGGTGCTGGAGAAGACCATGCGCCTGACGCCTTCGGTCAGCATCGCGTCGAGCAGCTTCCTCGTCCGGTTCACGTTGTGCTCCTGGTAGCGTTCGGGCTGGCGGACGGACTCGCCGACGTTGGTCAGACCGGCGAAATGCACGACGACCTCGATGGCATGCTCGCGGAGGACGGCCCGGACCAAAGGCTCGTCGGCCATGTCGGCACGGACGAAGGGCACGCCCGCCGGGATGGCTCCGGGATGGCCCTGCGAGAGGTCATCCAGCACGACGACGCGATGACCGGCGGCCACGGCCTGCCGGACGCAGTGACTGCCGATATAGCCGGCGCCGCCCACCACGAGCACGTTCATGAGGCCAGATAACCCCCGCTGGCGACCCGAGGCAAGCGGGATAGGCCCC
>Ga0214919_10005415_pt1 | contig 18145 bp, 16 predicted proteins | sample LL1503_MetaG_FD_177994 | JGI IMG/M metagenome (GOLD analysis project Ga0214919, IMG submission 177994) | Freshwater microbial communities from Lake Lanier, Atlanta, Georgia, United States - LL-1503 | ecosystem: Environmental > Aquatic > Freshwater > Lake | place: USA: Georgia | collected...
GTCCCGTGGGAAAAATTAGAACGAACGGCGTTTAAGCCAGCATGAACCATCTTAGTTAAAACAATTTCATCTTGGGAAGCGGGGCCTAAAGTGGCTAATATTTTGACACGTCTCACGGAATTTCAGTCCTCTTAATTATTTTTAATTTTAAAATTTATTTTCTATTGGATCTTCTGGCTAATTCTTGATCAAGCTCTGGCTTTCTCAACTCTAAAATTTCAACAGCAGGTAAAACTTTTCCTTCTAGAAATTCTAAGAAAGCCCCGCCGCCTGTCGAAATATAAGAAATTTGGTCTTCGACTTTAAATTGCTCAATGGCTGCCAGAGTATCTCCACCGCCTGCGATAGAGAAAGCGGAGCTGGATCCAACAGCCTTAGCAATAGATTCAGTGCCATGGGAGAAATTTTTAAATTCGAACACACCAACAGGCCCATTCCAAACAATGGTCCCAGCTTGTTTTAATAAGTCAGCCAAAACTTTTGAAGAATCAGGGCCGATATCTAAGATCATATCTTCAGGGCTGACATCGCTTATTTTTTTAATAACAGCTCGAGCGTTTTCTGAAAATTCAGTCGCAACAACGACATCTGTGGGGAGGGGGAGTTGGCCATTTTTAGAATTTATTATTTTTATAATTTCTAGGGCTTCTGGAATTAAATCTTTTTCATAGAGAGATTTTCCAACAGGGTGACCTAGCGCTGCTAAAAAAGTATTAGTGATCCCGCCACCAGGAATTAACAAATCCACTTTGTGGGCGAGATTTTTCAAAATAGTGAGCTTGGTCGACACTTTAGATCCAGCAACAATGGCGACTAAGGGTTTTTTTGGATGATCCAAAGCTTTAGATAAAGCGTCTAGCTCGGCACAGAGTAAAGGCCCGGCACAAGAAATTTGGGCATACTTCGCAACGCCATGAGTCGATGCCTGGGCGCGATGAGCTGTCCCAAACGCATCCATGACAAAGATGTCACAGAGCTCGGCCATTTTCTTAGACAAATAGTCGTCGTTATCATTTTCGCCTTTGTTAAATCTGACATTTTCGAAAACAACAATTTCACCTCTGAGCATATCTTCATAGGGCTCAAAGCCATCCCAGGATTTTACAAATCTAACGGGGCGTCCAAGTAACTCAGCAAGATGCTCTGCAACGGGCTCCATGGAATATTCAGGATTAAAAACACCTTCAGTGGGGCGGCCTAAGTGAGACATCAGCATGACATAGTTATCATCTTTTGCAGCCATCCGAATAGTGTCTAAACAGGCTCGAATACGGGCATCTGAAGTGACTTTGTTATTTTTAATCGGGACATTGAAATCAACGCGAATTAATATTCTTTGGCCATCAAGCTTCAGGTCTTTCATCTGGATAACATTTAAACTCATGGGGGTCTCTTTAATTAATTTTTTAATTTTATTTTTTGAAAGAGAAAGGGGTTTTGTGAACCCCTTTAATTATTTAGCACTCATAAATGCCAAAGTCGTATCTAACATTCTGTTAGAAAATCCCCACTCGTTGTCATACCAGGATAAAACTTTAACCAAATTTCCAATCACTTTGGTTTGGGTCTCATCAAAAATGGAAGAATGCGGATTGTGATTAAAATCAATAGAAACTAAAGGCTGATTATTGATAGATAACACATGCTTTAATTCGCCATTCGCTGCGTCTTTTAATATCTGATTTACTTCTTCAATACTGGTATTTCTTGAAGCAATAAAAGTTAAGTCAACCACGGAAACATTAATGGTCGGGACTCTCATCGCGAAGCCATCTAACTTGCCGTTTAATTCTGGGAGCACGAGGCCTACTGCAGCAGCTGCGCCAGTCTTAGTAGGAATCATAGAGCTGACAGCTGATCTCGCACGGCGAACATCGGTGTGATACACATCGACTAACACTTGGTCATTGGTCATCGCATGAATGGTGGTCATTAAGCCTTGGACAATCCCTAATTTTTTATGCAAAGCCTGAGCCAAAGGCGCTAGGCAGTTAGTGGTGCAGGATGCATTAGAAATCACGGTGTCAGAAGATTTTAAAATATGATGATTTACGCCATAAACAATCGTTGCATCGACGTCGTTTCCACCGGGCGCTGAGATAATTACTTTTTTGGCACCGGCTTTAATATGCGCGCTGGCTTTTTCTTTGCTGGTAAATAAACCAGTACATTCATAAACCACGTCAATTTTTAAATCAGCCCAAGGCAATTGGCTGGGATCGCGGACAGATAAAGCTTTAATCTTATCTTGGCCATTGATTACTAAATATTCGCCTTCAACAGCAACGGTGCCCCTAAATGGCCCATGGGTCGTATCATGAGAAGTCAAAGCGGCATTGATATCTGCCTTGCCCAAATCATTAATAGCGACGATTTCGATATGGCCATAGAGGGCTGGGTTCTCATATTTTGCTCTTAAAATATTGCGACCAATACGACCGTAGCCATTGATAGCAACGCGGATTTTTTGATGTGTACTCATGATTTTTCTCTCCTAAAAAATATTAATAATAAAAAATTAACTATTTAAAATAACGCAGGCTTGCTCACAGATATTCTCGACACTAAAACCAAAATGCTTAAACAATTCTGGCGCAGGGGCAGATTCACCAAAATAATTCATCGCAATAATACAGCCTGATTTTTTAGACTGGGTATTCACATAGCGATACCAGGTGTTTGGGCTGCCCGCTTCAATAGAAATGACGGGGATATCTCTAGGCAAGACTTGATTTTTATAAGCCAGATCTTGCTGTTCGAATAATTCCACGCAGGGCATAGAGACGACTTGAATAGATAAATTATTTTCTTGCTCTAATTTTTTCGCTGCCTCCATGGCCAGGCTTATTTCAGAGCCCGTGGCTAATAAGATTAAAGCTGGTGTTTGATTAGATTTTTGGCTGGAATTTTGGGCGGGTTTTAAGACATAGCCGCCTTTTAATATATTCAAAACAGCCTGTTCGGATCTTTCTTGATGGGGCAAAGTCTGTCTGGATAAAGCCAAACAAGTCGGTCCATCTGTGTGTTCTACGGCATAGCGCCAGGCGGCCATGGTTTCAACATCATCAGCAGGTCTCCACACAGAGACATTGGGAATCATTCTTAAAGACGCTAAGTGCTCAATGGGTTGATGGGTCGGTCCATCTTCGCCAAGGCCTATAGAGTCATGGGTTAAAACATGAATCACTCGCTGTTTCATAATGGCTGCCATACGAATGGCATTACGGCTGTAGTCTGCGAAAACTAAGAAAGTCCCACCGTAGGGGATAAAGCCGTTGTATAAACTTAAGCCATTCATGATGGCGCTCATGCCAAATTCTCTCACGCCGTAAAAAATATAATTTCCAGCAGGATTTTCTAAAGTTAAAGTTTTAGACAAAGAAGTTTTAGTTAAATTCGAACCTGTTAGATCAGCAGATCCGCCTAATAATTCTGGTAATTTACCCATGAGCTTTTCCAGTGCGACCTGAGAAGCCTGTCTTGAAGCTAAGTTTTTACCTTCGGCTTGGGTTTTTAAGATCCAGCTGTCTGCAAAATTTTTCCAATCAAGGGGTAGTTCTTGACGGGTTCTTCGGATTAATTCAGCCGCTAAATCGGGATGATTTTTTTGATATAAATTAAATAAATCTTGCCAGTCTTTTTGACTCTCTTGGCCTTTGGCTTTTTGATCCCAAGCTTTTTTAAGTTCTTCTGGAATTTCAAAAGGCGCGTAGGGCCAGTTTAGATTTTCACGTGCTTTCTTAATCTCTTCATCGCCTAGAGGCGCGCCATGTGTCGACGCTGTGCCTTGTTTGGTCGGCGCACCGAATCCAATGGTTGTCTTACAGCAGATTAAAGTCGGCTGGGAATAATTATCACGCGCTAAGCTAATCGCCTGTTTAATATCTTTGGGATCATGGCCATCGACATTGCGAATCACTTGCCAGCCGTAAGCTTCAAAGCGTCTAGCTGTATCATCTGTAAACCAGCCTTGGGTATTGCCGTCTATGGATATTTCATTGTCATCCCAGAAGACTATTAATTTGCCTAAGCCCAAAGTCCCGGCCAGAGAGCAGGCTTCGTGGGAGATCCCCTCCATTAAGCAACCATCGCCGCAGAAGACATAAGTAAAATGATTAATGATCTCAAAACCAGGCTGGTTAAAGCTTTTAGCCAAGGCTCTTTCTGCAATGGCCATGCCGACTGCGTTGGCTAAGCCCTGACCTAAAGGTCCAGTGGTTGTTTCGACACCGGGTGTGTAACCCAATTCTGGGTGGCCGGGGGTCTTAGAATGAAACTGCCTGAAGTTTTTTAAATCTTGAATGCTTAAGTCATAGCCTGTGAGATGTAATACAGAATATAAAAGCATGGACCCATGGCCGTTAGATAAAACAAATCGATCTCTGTTCAACCAGTTTGGGTCTTGTGGGTTGTGCTTTAAAACATTGCCAAATAAAACTTGCGCAATATCAGCCATCCCCATGGGCATGCCAGGGTGTCCTGAGTTTGCTTTTTGGACGGCGTCCATGCTTAAAAATCGAATGGCGTTAGCTAACTCACGACAAGACGGGGTGGGCATGTTTTGAAAGCTCCTGAAAATTAAAAACGCGGTATTGTACGGGCTTGGGTGAAAAAAGCATCAGAAATAGCAGTAAGGTGGTAAGCAATTGAGAGGGTATTTTTTTAAATAAATAATTAAAAACTCTTGTTAATATATTGAATGCTAAGAGTGTGAGTGAGTAAGATGTCGGCGGGATGAGATCATTAAGAAATTTTTGATAATTACCTAGTAATTCAACTAGTAATTCAATAAGAAAAGTTTCAGTTGTCCGAAAAAATCGGACAGTTGAAGTGGGATCAGTGAACAAAGGGTTGGAGTGAAATATGGTAGAGGGTTTAAGTGCGATTGTTTTGTTTAAAGAGAAGGGGATTAGGCGTGTGTGGAGTCAGGGAGAGTGGTGGTTTTCAGTTGTTGATGTAATTACTGTTCTTACTGATAGTGCTAATCCACAAATTTATTGGCGGGTACTAAAAAAACGCTTGTTGGACGAGGGGAATGAAACCGTTACAAATTGTAACGGTTTCAAAATGGAAGCCCCAGATGGAAAAATGCGCATGACAGATGCAGCCAATACGGAGCAATTACTCAGGCTTGTCCAATCAATTCCTTCTCCTAAAGCCGAGCCCTTTCATCATCAAAACGACTATGCGATTTTAACAGCGGAGATTTCCAAGGCGACGTTTGGGCTAACGCCCAGTGAATATAAAACCCATAAAAATATACCCACGACCTCTAAAGAAAATTTGCGGGATCATATGACCGATCTAGAGCTTATTTTTACCATGTTGGGCGAGCGCGTAACGACCGAAATTTCGGCGGCTGAGAAACCAGAAGATTTTGATGCCAACAAAAAAGTCGCCAAACGAGGTGGCAAAGTGGCTGGTGTTGCCAGGAAAGAAACAGAGAAAGAATTAGGGCGCAGTATTATCAGTAAGGAAAATTATTTTGCCTTAGAGCATTTAGAGAAAAGTGAAAAAGCTCCAAAGTAAATTAAAAATTATTTAATCAAATACGGCCTCACCAATTTCCCCACCAGATTTAAAATGTCTTCTAAATCTGGCCCTGGGGATAAATTTAATTTGATATCTAAATAGGGCGAGTGTGCTCTATAGCCAAAAATTAAATTATATTTTTTTAATTCATGCTCTAATAATTCCGCCATTTGAGCCTCTGGAACACCCTGCAATCTCCAGCGGTATAATTTTTTTTCTGAGCCGAAATTACTGTTTAATAAGCTGGGTAAAACATCTTCTGAAAATAGGGGTAAACATTCTTTAGGTGGGCCGGGTAATAAATAAATTATTTTGTTTTTAAATTTAATTTCACAGGCATCAGCACTGCCATTTAAATTGGGAATAATTCTTGAGCCTGCTGGAAAGTAGGCCTGGTTTTTATTGGACTTAGGAATTTTATGGATATCCCAGCCAAATTTTTTCATTAATCTATTTAAAATTCTTTCATAGCTTTCTGGGCTAAAAACTAATTCTAGATTTAAAACTTGAGCAATAGCATTGCGGGTTAAATCATCGGATGTTGGGCCTAATCCCCCTGTGGTTATTACACCGTCATGTCGGGATAGTAAAAATCTAAACGCTTCTTGAATATTAGTTTGATCATCATCAACAAGAATATGCTCGCCGATATGAATCCCATGCTGGAGTGAGGCATCTGCCATGATCTGACTATTGGTATTCAGTAACTCTCCAGTGACTAGCTCAGAGCCGGTGGCTAAGAAACCTAATCGTTTGGATTTTTTTAAAGTAGTTAAAGTAGACATGGAATCTTCGCCTCGAATAATTAAAAAGCAGGAAATTGTAAGGGTTAGTTTTCTAAAAGCACGAGAGTATTTATTAAAATCAGGAAAATAAAATTCTAATAATTGCATTGATTTGAAAGATGCTTAGTTGGGATAATAAACAAATTTTTTCTAGTTTTTTATTGGATTTCATCATGATGATCTATCGAGTTCTGCTGATTAAAAAAGCTCAAGAACGGCGCTTCATAGTATGAATAAGCCGACAGTAAAATTGGATTTGAGGGATGAGATATATCAAGTGCGCGGAGTGCCAGTCATGTTGGATAGTGACTTGTCCAAAATTTATGGGGTGGAGACAAAGGTATTTAACCAGGCGGTTAGCCGAAATATAGAAAGATTTCCGGAACAATTCAGATTTCAGTTAACAAAGTCAGAATACGAAGACTTGAGGTCACATTTTGTGACCTCAAGTTTTCACGGTGGGAGGAGGTATTTACCTTTTGCTTTTACTGAACAAGGGGTTGCAATGCTTTCAGCGGTTCTGAAAAGTCAGGCTGCGGTTCAAATTAGCATCCAAGTGATCAATGCTTTTGTCGAAATGCGAAGATTTTTGATCTCTCAAGAGGGCTTTGTTAAACGTGTTCAACAACTGGAGTATCGGCAAATAGCACTTGAGGAAAAAGTAGAGGGGAAATTTGAGGCGATATTCTCCGCATTAGAAGAAAAAACGCCGGTACAGAAGCAGGGTGTTTTTTATGATGGTCAAATTTTCGATGCGTATCTGTTTGTTTCTAAGTTGATTAGGTCAGCAAAAAAATCGATTGTTATTCTTGATAATTATGTTGATGAAACTGTTTTTGAGCATTTATCAAAATGCTCTCATCAGATCGATGTTTATATATTTACAAGAGATATCACAAGCAACTTAAAACTAGATTTAAAGAAATATGAGGGGCAGTACCAACAACGAATAAAGCTCATTAAATTTTCTTTATCGCATGATCGTTTTCTGATTATCGACCATGAGGAGGTGTATCACATCGGGGCTTCATTAAAAGATTTAGGGAGAAAATGGTGCGCATTTTCTAAGCTAGAGCCATCGAGTTTCGGATTAATGGATAAGATTAAACAAGTCATTTCAGCGAGCTGAAGTCGAAACTAACAGCTGTGCTCTTTGCAATCATGATCCCCATCGCCTCGCTCTATTTGAATGGTCACATGGTTAATTTTGAATTTGTTTTTAAGATCTTGGTTAATCTCGTGTCGCTGATTATCAGTAAGAATAATAGTCGGCATGATGAGATGAGCCGTCAGGGCATTCTCCTGAGTAGACAAGCCCCAGATATGTAAATCATGGATTTCACTGACGCCATCAATATTTAATAAATAAGCTTCGACTTGTCTTAGTTCAATATCTTGTGGCACGCCGTCCATGATTAAGCTGATTGATTTACCCAATAAAGACCAGGTGCCCCAGAGAATCATTAGGCCAATTAATACGCCAATCATAGGATCTAAAAATTCCCAGTGGGTGAAATAAATAATCCCGGCTGTAACAACCACGCCAAAAGAAACCAAAGCGTCATAGAGCAGGTGTAAAAACGCCCCACGAATATTCAAATCATCATGCTGGTTTTTAATAAATAAAAGGGCCGTCCCTGAGTTAATTAAGATTCCAATAAATGCAATAAGCATGACATCCAGAGAGTTAATAACACTAGGATGAATGAATTTTTCAGCGGCTTCTCGAAAAATTAAAACAATCGAGCTTAATAAGATCAGGGCGTTAATTAATGACGCAATAATGCTGGTTTTTTTAAAGCCATAGCTGAATTTTGCATTGGGGCTTTTTTGTAATAATAACAAGGCAATCCAAGAAAATATTAGCCCTAAGACATCGCCTAGATTATGCGCCGCATCAGCTAATAAGCTGTTGGAATGGGCTAAGTAAGAAAAGATTATTTCAATAAGAGTAAATGCAAAATTACCCAAGATGGCTATTAGAAAAGCCAGATTAGTTTTGCCCTGAGAATTAACAGGCAGGGTGTGGGAATGGCCGTGAGTATGGCCGTGAGCATGGCCATGATGATCGTGGGCGTGATGGTCATGAGCGTGGTCATGGTGTTGGTGGGAATGGGGCATAGAGTAATTTTTTAAATTAAAAAACAAGGCCGGCGATCATAGAGAACCCGGGGCTGGATTGCTACAAAATAGAGCAGCAGCATCCGCCAGATCGGGTTGGATCTTGCGGTCTTGGTACAGCCCCTGTTCCTGCTGCCGCGAAGTATTCATTCTGTATGGGGGTGGCATATCGAGGTGTCATGGGGCGGGGCTGTAGGGATGGAAAAACATGATAAATCTGAAAAAGATTGAAAGCGTCTCGGACTAATAATAATTTTGAAAGCAAAATATCAGGAATCGGGGCGGCATTAGTATGAATAGCATCAATGGGGGTGCCGGCGGGCCCAGTCCCTTTTTCTTTAAAATGTAAAAAAGAAGAGTGTTCAACGCTGACAAAGGGTGTGCGAGCTTCTTTTAGTAGAACAGGTGTGCTGATGGGGTCCATAGAATAGGGGTCTTCCAAAGCGCGTGATATAGATCCCTCACCAGGCTCAAAGCAGCGGGTATATAAAGCTTGGACTTTATCTTTTGCGATGTTTCTCTGGTCTTTAGCAGATAAGCCTGTGCCGTAGCCTGCAGCGCTTGAAACAGCAGGTTTCGAACTCAACACCTGGCTTAATTGATTAAAAATAGTCTCAGCAAGAGAGCTTCTTTGATTTAAAGGAAAAGAAGTTTTATCTGCGAGCATATTGCCAAAAGCAGAAAATATTTGAATACAGCTGGTCTGAATTTTTCCCCAATCCAAGGTTTCAGCTAGAACCTTACCGTGATCGGGGCTGGGATCGACAGAATCTGTCAAAGGCAGAAGTAAGACATGCAGCTCTGCCAGTCTTTGATCAAATATACTTGTTCCAAGTCCTGACATATTTGCTCACTCCTGATTATTCTTTAAATTTTTAATTTTTAAAACCCTGCGGATCTTAAGGCCTTGGCTGCTGGAAGCAATATAAATTTAGTGTCGAGAGGGTGTGTTTTTCAGCATGCGAGAGGGGTATATTTCTGCCGCGAATTTTTTCAAAAAACATCTTAAAACTTCAGGAGAGAAATATGAGCTTATTAGGCGATCTGGACCGCTGTCTTAACAGAGATTTAGATGTGAAGATGAGATTGTTCACGGGTGCGATGTGTGCTTTTTACACAGCGGTGTATATCTCGGAAGGATTGTCCAATGTCCCCAATGCGAATCCTTATCGCAAGGCGTCTGATTTTACTTTTGCGGCGGCGTACTGTGTTTTTGCACTGAAGGCGCTACGCCCTCAAATCACTAAAAATGCTTTGGTGGCTGGTGCTACTCTTTGGGCGTCAGCTTTTCTTATCAGGTTGCCTTTTTATGCTGATCCAAGTGCATACAATGCTGCATGTCCTGCGTAAAGCTTGTTTTGTAATCCTGTCCTGGCCTTGTGAAATAACCCTTGGCTTATTACCCTTGCTGCCTTTTCGGGCGTGCTTTATCCAAGAATGAATGCGGGCGAATACAAGATTCGCCCCTACGCCTGTCTTGTTTAAATAGAAGGGTTACACATGAAAATTACCGTCTTTGGATCTGGGTATGTCGGACTAGTCACTGGAACTTGCTTTGCTGAGATGGGCAATCACGTGGTCTGTATTGATATAGATCAAGAGAGAGTTAAAAAATTAAATTTAGGCCTATGCCCTTTGTTTGAGCCTGGTTTACCTGAGCTACTTAAAAAAAATCTAGAAGAGCGAAGATTAATTTTTTCTCATGATGCCAAAATGGGCGTGTCTCATGGGGAAATAATTTTTATTGCCGTTGGGACGCCTCCGGGAGAAGACGGTTCAGCGGATTTGAAATATGTCTTAGCGGTGGCAAAAACTATTGGAGAATATCTGGATCAAGATTTTAATAATAAAAATAAATTAAAAATTATTGTGAATAAGTCCACAGTCCCCGTGGGTACTGCTGACTTAGTTAATCTAGAAATAGAAAAAGTCTTGAAAGCTAAAAATCTAAAAATAAATTACTCAGTGCTTTCTAATCCAGAATTTTTAAAAGAAGGCGCGGCTGTTTCTGACTGCATGCGGCCGGACAGAATAGTCATTGGCTCGAATAATCCTGAAGCCAGTCAGATTATTAAAGAGCTCTATGGGCCGTTTAATAGAAACCATGACAAGTTAATTTTGATGGATGTGAGATCCGCTGAGTTAACTAAATATGCGGCCAATGCGATGTTGGCGACGAAGATTAGCTTTATGAACGAGATGAGCCGAATTGCTGAAAAATTAGGGGCGGATATCGAGCAGGTTAGACGGGGTATTGGGTCAGATAGTCGGATTGGTTATTCGTTTATTTATCCTGGCTGTGGCTATGGGGGCTCTTGTTTTCCGAAAGATGTCCAGGCCTTGATTCATATGTCATCCCAGGCTGGCGAAGAGAGTAGTATTTTAAAGTCTGTACATCAGGTGAATGAGACCCAAAAATTAAAATTATTAGAAAAAATTAATTTTTATTTTAAAAATAATTTAGTGGGCAAGACTTTTGGGATTTGGGGCTTGGCCTTTAAGCCCAATACCGATGATATTCGTGAGGCGCCGGCTGAAATTTTAATCAGAAATTTAATTAAACAAGGCGCGAAAGTTCAGGCTTATGATCCAGAGGCCATGGACAATATGCGAGAGATTTTTAAATCAGAAGAATTAGCTGGAAAGATCAGTTTTAAAGCTCGTGCAGAAGAAGTTCTAGATCAGGCAGATGCTTTAATTATTGTGACTGAGTGGATGATGTTTCGAAGCCCAGATTTTGATTTAATCAAAAATAAATTAAAGAACCCGGTGATCTTTGATGGTCGAAATTTATATGATTTAAATTATTTAAATTCTTTGGGGATTAGCTATTACGCGATTGGGCGGCCTGTTTTGGGGATTTAGGGGTTTGAAAATTAGCAAAAATAGCGATCTTAAAGTTATGATTTTATGCGGCGGCCAGGGCACTCGCATTCGGGATGCTGATTGGAATTTGCCCAAAGCCTTGGTGCCTATTCATGGCAAACCTATTCTTTGGCACATCATGTCGCATTATCAAAAATACGGCATGAACGAATTTATCTTGTGCGTGGGTTATAAAGCCCAAGAAATTAAAAAATATTTTTCTGAAAATCCGCATGATTTTAAAATTAGTTATTCAGATGTAGGGCCTTCAGCCATGACAGGGGCTCGCATTAAATTTGCTGAAGATTTAATAGAACAAGATAAGAATTTCTGTCTGACGTATGGCGATGGCGTCAGTGATATTGATTTAGATGAATTAATTAATTTTCATAAAGATCATGGCAAAATTTTAAGTATCTCAGGGGTCAGTCCACCCTCGAGATTTGGGGAATTGGTTTTTGATCAAGATTTAAATATTACGGCGTTTGATGAAAAGCCTGCTTTAAGTCAGAGAAAAATTTCTGGTGGTTTTTTTATCTGTCGGCGGGAGATTTTTAATTATTTAAATCCTGAAGACTTAGATTTGATTTTTGAAAAAGCACCCATGAATCAGCTTGTAAAAGATCGGCAAGTTAAAATTTTTATTCATGAGGGCTTTTGGGCCGCGATGGATACTTATAGAGATTTTTTAGAGTTAAATAGCTTGAAACGCTTGAGTTAATATTTTTATTTTATTTTTTTATTTTATTGTTGGTGTGTGTCAGTTTTTAATTAATTGCTGGAAGTTTTTTTCAAAGTTTTGCTCAAGGTTTTCTAGATCTTCATGGTTGTAAATCACAAAATCTGTCTTTTTATTAATTAAATTTAATCTTTCTTGTCGGGATAGCTGGGCGTTGATCATCTTTTTCGCAAGATCTTCTGGAATTTTATCTCTGTTAATTAATCTAGTTTTTTGAATCTCAGGCGGCGTATCAATCAGTATTAATTTTTGAATCATTGGATACTGATTCCTAGATTTTAATAGAGGAATCACTAGGCAAATTATTTCAGCTTTTGAAGCTTTTATTTTTTTCTCTATGTTTTGGCGAATTTGAGGGTGTAATAAATTTTCTAGAAAAACTTTATCTTTTGGGTTTTCAAATATTTTTTGTCTGAGTAATGCTCTATTTAAACCCAAATTTAAATTTTGTTTTGAATTTAAAATATCTAATCCAAAGTGCTTTAAGATTTCTAGAAAAATAGGGGTGTTGGGCTTTACTAATTCACGAGAAATTAAATCGGCGTCAATAATTTCAACGCCATGATTTTCTAGCCAGCTTGTTAGAACAGATTTTCCGCTGGCGATGCCGCCAGTTAAACCAAGAATCAGTGGGGAGTAGGGGGGCATGGTTTTTTATTTAAAAATTAAACTGGGCGCTAGTTTTGCAGAAAAAATAATAATAAAAAATGGCACTCATAGAGGTTTTAATTTTTTTTAATTTTTCTTCTAGAAGGCGCAGGTATGAGAAACAGGTGCACTTGAACTTTCGCGTAAAATTAATTTTCAGACATAGTTATTGAATCAGAATCTAGATTTTTAATTGGGCATTAATAATAAAAAATTAATATTTTCTAAAATTTGTATTGATCTTGTATTGATCTATGAGGTGTTGAAATGGCTGGTTTAAAATCTGGATTCAGTGTTTTTAGAAGCGTTGGTCTTAAATTTTTAATAAATATGAGAGCCCTGGCGCCTACGATAAGTGCGGCCACGACCGGTAGTGGTGGGTCTGTTTTTGCTCCAAGAGCCCGTTCCATGGCTGCGTTGGGTGTAGCTTCTGCAGGAATCGCTTTTGGCCTTTCTTCTACTCAAGATGGGTCTTCTCCAGGGCAAAAAAAATCCACAAGCGTTTTAGTATCTGACTTGGTAAAAGATATGCTTTATTTTAAGTCTTCTTCTAAGTACTCAGATGAAAAATTTAATAAGCTTTCTCGCAGTATTGCAGAGCAATTAGTCGGGCGTAATCAAGATGTTACCCCTGAGCTCTTAAATTCTCTTTTAGAAGAGCTACAAAGTGCAGTTTTGGGAAGCGTGCCTGCTTCATTAATAAAAAAAATGGCGGCATTAGCGGCTCACGTTGGTAATATTTCCAGCTTAGAGGTTTTGGTGGCTCATTTTGGTTCAGAGGCTGTAAGAAAAGATTCATGGGCAGCTGAGTACCTTGATTTGCCAGAAGAGCGAAAAGCAAGTGTTCAAGATTTAAGTGATCAGTTTAGCGGTCTTGGAAGAATAAAAAGAGAAGGTTTTGTTCACGCAGTTGATCGAATGAGGGCGCACCAAAAAGAGGGCGTGATCAGTGATGGGCGACTAGCCGTAACAGGTGTAGATCCAGAAGCAGATTTTTTGGCAGTTTCAAAAATGACTAAGCAGCTTCATGAAGTAGAGGCAAAATTTTCTCGTTTGGTTGTCATTGATTCTGACGATTTTGAGGGTTTTTCGAAGTTTCTTGACTCAATTAAGCTTTATGCTAAATCGCATCCAGGGGAAGAGTTTCGATTTGATTTTGTTTTGACGGGGTCACATTTTACTTATGGTCAGCTTTTTGTGAGTCATCTAAAGGACGATCAGTATAAGGCCGATATGGTTTATTTTGATTCGCTAGGTGCAGACCCAGGGTATGATCCTCTTGGTTTTCATATGCCTTTAGTGGCTCGTTCTTTTTCCCATCTTACCTATTTTGTTTGCGAAAGTGTCTTGCAATACGCGCCTAAAGGGTGCTCAATTTTTGCCCATGAAATGTTAAATCAAGCGATGCACGCGGGGCATTTGAAGGATTTAGGTTTTGAGAGCTATCGAGATTATGCTGCGAGGAATACCGTTTTAACGACTTACTATAACAGTACTGGCAATGGGAATAATGAGGTCCCTGTTGTTAGGAAAGATGGGGGATCTGACTTCGCACTTAAGTCTGCCATTGCTGCGCACCTTTTTGTTGCACCTCCAGGTTATCGACGTTTGACGCAAAGTTTCTCTAGGCGTGTAGACCATGAGATGATGGGCTATGTGCGTCATGAAGACGATGGCCTTTATTATTTTGAAAAGTTACCAGTCACGGCGGTTTTGTTAGAGGGGCATCAAGGCTTGAATCATCACAGCGTTGAGCGAAAAAAAGATCTAGAGATTCCTGCAAATACTCATAAAGGAAAAGACGAGACTCATGCTGAGAACCTAGACAAGCATACTGAAATGATCGCTGGAAGACCTGTGAATAAAGCCGTCGCTCATAAAATCGAGGCCATGAGACCAAAGGTCGTAGGTTTCGCCGCTCAAGAAGGAAGTGCTCCAAAGGCGACGCTGTTCTCTGTGGGGGTTTTTCATGAAGCTGCTAAAGGAACTCTTCTTGGCGAAGAGTCTAAAAAAGGTCCGACAGATGGCGTTTCAGATGAGCATGGCCCAGCTAAGTAAGTGTTATTGATTTTTTTTGGTCTCAAGATGGGCTGTGATGGGCATGCTCATCGATGTCTATAGGGAAAAAGGTTATTTTTTCGCGAGAATGCGGATTGGTTAATCCTGATGGAGCAGCCTCCTTCGGAGCGAAAAGTGTTCGTGTTTTAGCCTCTAAAGTAAGTAGAGGTCTGAGATTTTCCGCCAATTTAAGATCAGGGAAATTTCTTAGCTGCTGTAAGTGGACTAAGAAATTTAAACTTCTTGGGTCTTTTAAAATTTGGACAATTGTATCTGCAGTCAAGACTTCAGGATAAGTACTGACTAGGTCATTAAAAAGCCTGGCTCTAGCGCTTCTATCATTGATGTCAGGATCTTGAGTCGCTAATTTCTCAGCGAGTGATAAAACTTCGGGCCTGCTGAGTCCGGCTGGATTGCAGCGAATCGCAAAACTCAATGCGGCATAAGAATGCCTACTGGCTAGAAGGGGCGTTATTTTTTTTGGATCTAGGGGCGCGATGGGCGCGATTGTAGTTTGAGGCTTTGGGTTCTCTTGGGTTAAAAAACGGCGGGATAAAACTCCTGAGAGGCCTAGGCCTGCGCATGAAGTTAGCCCAATAAGACGTGGACTTAGCTCTTTAATAAAACTTGAACACCATGCTGCCATGCTCTTATCTCCGTTGTTTAGGCAAATAATACAAGGCAGAGACATTAACATTTTTTAGGTTTTTTAAAAGTTAATTTTAAAGAAATATTTATTAATAATATTTTTAATTAATATTTGTAACTACGCTGCGTAACAAACCCATGGATCATCAGATTCCCTGTGCTAGAATCGGCCGCTTTTTTTATATTCCGGATTTTTTAAAAGATTTTTAGGAGACCTTATGTCTGATTTATCTGATGGTTCTAGTGCTAAAAAAATGGTTAATAAAAAAATAGATGTTAAAAAAACAGGGCCTAGGAATATTTCTCTAGGGAACTTGATTCGCTACTGTTTTCCCATCATGGCCATTGTGTCTATTTTGCATCGAGCGTCTGGGTTCGTTTTATTTTTGCTAATCCCTTTTATGCTTTGGTTATTAAGTTATTTAAAAAGCAGTTCAGTGAATTTTTCTGAAATTCAAGAGGGATTTAATCACTGTTGGGTTTTAAAAATTTTAACTTGGATTTTGCTCTCTGCGCTTTGGTATCACTGTATTGCAGGAATTAAGCATTTGATCATGGATCTAGGATTCTTAGAGACTAAAACCAGTGCAAAAATTAGCTCTATTGTTATTTTAATTTTGGGCGTTGCAGGCATTGTTTTATTGGGAGCATGGTTATGGTAAATAAAAGTACGGGGATTTCTGGGGTTAATACGGTGACGGGCTTAACAGGATCCGGAATGAAAGACTGGTTTGTTCAAAGGGTCACGGCTGTTTTGATGGCTGTTTATTTGATTGTTTTAGTGGCTTATTTAGCGGGGCATTATTTTAAATTTGGGGGCTTAAATTATTTAGATTTTATGAATTTATTTAATAATTTATTTTTTAAAATCAGCACTTTTGTTTTTTTATTATTTTTAATGCTTCATGCCTGGATCGGTGTCTGGACTATTTTTACTGATTATATTCACTGCAGTGTTTTAAGAGGGACGCTCTTTGTTTTAATTTTTCTAGTAATGGCTTTCTGTACTCTTTGGGGTGCCTGGATTTTGTGGAGTTAAGATCTTGGAAAATAAAATCAAAAATAAAGTAACAAATTTATCAAAATATGAGTTTGATGTTTTAGTCATTGGTGCAGGTGGAGCTGGCTTGCAGGCTGCTTTGCAGCTATCTAAATCTGGATTGAAAACCGGTGTTTTATCAAAAGTTTTTCCTACCCGATCTCATACGGTTTCTGCCCAAGGTGGCATGGCGGCAGCTTTAGGCAACGTTCATGAAGATGATTGGCGTTGGCATATGTATGACACAGTGAAGGGTTCTGATTATTTAGGGGATCAAAACTGTATTGAATATATGTGCAAGACCGCGCCGGAAGTGGTCTATGAGTTAGAGCATATGGGCATGCCGTTTTCTAGATTAGATTCTGGGAGAATTTACCAAAGGGCTTTTGGTGGTATGTCTCGAGAATATGATGCTAGTAAGATTGCTCAGAGAACCTGTGCAGCGGAAGATCGGACTGGGCATGCTTTATTGCATACTTTATATCAGGGTAATTTGCGACATCAGGCTCATTTTTATACGGAATGGTTTGCACTAGATTTAATTAAGACCAGTGATGGCAAAATTTCTGGGGCGACGGCTATTTGCATAGAAACTGGCGAGATTGCCATTTTTCATGCTCGTGCGGTGATCTTAGCAACCGGTGGGGCTGGAAAAATATTTGAATCGACGACGAATGCTTTTATTAACACGGGCGATGGTATTGGCATGGCTTTAAGAGCGGGCATCCCTGTTCAAGATATGGAGTTCTGGCAATTTCACCCTACTGGAATCGCAGGCGCGGGTGTCTTAGTGACAGAGGGCTGTCGTGGAGAGGGCGGCGTTTTAAGAAATAAAGACGGTGAAAGATACATGGAGCGCTATGCCCCCAATGCTAAAGATCTAGCTTGTCGGGATGTGGTCTCCAGAGCGTCAGCAATGGAAATCCGAGAGGGTCGTGGTTTTAATCCCGGTGGTGAAGACTATGTGAAGCTAGATTTGACCCATTTGGGCGAAGAGATTATTTCCAAAAGACTGCCAGGGATTCGTGAATTAGCCAAAACTTTTGCAGGTGTTGATCCAGTGAAAGAAATGATCCCAGTCGTTCCGACTTGTCATTATATGATGGGTGGGATCCCGACTAATATTCATGGACAAGTGATAACCCAAGATTTAAGCGGTCAAGATCGAATTGTTGAAGGTCTTTATGCGGTCGGTGAATGTGCCAGTGTGTCAGTACATGGAGCAAACCGATTGGGTTCAAACTCTCTTTTAGATTTAGTGGTGTTTGGTCGGGCAGCGGGGATTCATATTAGTAATGCCCTTCGCGAAGGCTTGAGCTTATCTAATATGACCGACTCTGAAGTGGAGATGTCTTTAACGCGTGTCAATCGCTGGAATGAATCTAAAAATAATGGCGCTACGGAAGACTTATTTGATATTAGAAAACAGATGAAACGCATTATGCAGCAAGATTTTGGCGTGTTTAGAAAAGGCGAGTTCATGAACGAGGGCATGAAAAAAATGCTGGTTCTAAAAGAACGATTAAACCATGCGGTCTTACCTGATAGTTCGCAAGTATTTAATACCATGCGGATTGAGGCTTTAGAGCTAGATAATTTAATCGAAGTGGCTTTGGCGACTGCGGTTTGTGCGAACTTCAGAACAGAAACACGCGGTGCGCATTCGAGGGAAGATTTCCCAGAGCATGATAATGAAAACTGGATTAAACA
>Ga0214919_10005416_pt1 | contig 18144 bp, 14 predicted proteins | sample LL1503_MetaG_FD_177994 | JGI IMG/M metagenome (GOLD analysis project Ga0214919, IMG submission 177994) | Freshwater microbial communities from Lake Lanier, Atlanta, Georgia, United States - LL-1503 | ecosystem: Environmental > Aquatic > Freshwater > Lake | place: USA: Georgia | collected...
CAACTCATCTGCGTCTATCTCGCCTAGAGAATATACATTGTACTCATTATTATAATAATTTAATAAGCAATAGGCCCATCCAATTGCTAGTTCTGGATCCATTACTAGTCCTCCAATATTTGTGGAGGGGGGGTTTCTACTATTCACTTCGACCAGTGCAGCATAAACAAAGAAGAGTAATGCTAAATAAGACACATGCAGTGGAATGTCTTCGCTTAGAAAATTTATATCAGCACTGTTCATATCCTCATCGTATAACTTCTGCAAGTCTTGTTGTATAGTTGAATTGTTGCTTTTGGCATATGCCGACTCTATAATAGTTTGGTTAGATTCGTCATAACCAATCACTAACATACAGTAAAGATATATAGCATTATTTCCAAGCTCAGTATGAAGTTGTATCAGTCTTGTTATATGTGACATATTTATTATATTATATATTTATTATATTATATATTAATTTTATATATAATTAATAATTAATAATAAATTTTTAATAATAAATTTTTAATAATAAATTTTTAATAATAAATTTTTAATAATAAAAAATACATTGTTATAATAATTTTACAATTTTATTTAAATTAAAAAAATTTGTAAATATAAATGCCAATTAAATTGGTGTCAATAATTATTTTTATATTAATAGCAATAATAGTAAGTATATTATTATTAAATTATTATCAAATTAATATGAATATTAAAATGAAAAATTATGATAATTTTAAACTAAATAGAGCAGTAATATTTGAAGATGTTTAAAAACAATTATTTTTAAAATTGAATATAAATTATATAAATATTTTATATTGTATAATATATTATGATTATTCCTGTAAAGTGTTTTACTTGCGGCAAAGTATTGGCAAATAAATATAGGTATTATCAGCGCGAAGTTCAAAAAAGAAAAATAGATAAGTCAATGGAAGTTAATAAAGTAGTATATTTAACAAAAGACTTTATGGATAAAACACCCGAAGGGGAAGTATTAGATATTTTACAATTGAAAAAAAGTTGTTGTAGAAGACATATGATTACTCATGTTGATATTGAATAATATAATTTAATAGAAATTTATATAGATTTTACAGATTTTATAGTTTTTATAGTTTTTATAGATTTTATAGATTTTACAGATTTTATAGTTTTTAAATATTTAAAATATTTTTAAATATTTTTTTATATATATAATGAATAAATATAGAAAAACAGTTAGTCATAGAAATAGGAGAAAAAAAACACTGCGTAAAAGTTTAAAAAGAAAGCAAAAAAAAATAACATTAAACAACAAATTTAGAAAAAGATATCAAATAGGTTGCTCAAGAAAACAAATAATGAGTGGCGGAACAGGAATAGGAGCATTTCAACCAATAATGGATGCTGGGTACAGCGTTTCACATACTACTGGGTCGTTTTTGAATAATCTGCTAGGAACACCAACTCAACCAAGTCCATCTCCTATGGTACAACCAAATTAAATAAACATATTAAATATTTTATTTTTATTATTTAATATTTTATTTTTATTATTTAATATTTTATTTTTATTATTTAATATTTTATTTTTATTATTTAATATTTAATATTTTTATTTATAATATTTTTATTAAATATTAAATATTTTTATTTATAATATTTTTTATATGTATAATTTATAATATGGCATATATTAGTAAATATATAAAAGATTTCAAAAATTTGTGCTCGCCCGCATTTATTTATTTATTTATATCGGTTTTAATATTTATTATTATTGCAATACAAAATTTTGGCAATACAACAAAATATTGCTTAGGTGCTTTTGAATGTGAAATTCCAAATACATTTTTGCTATTTGTGTTTAAAGCGCTATATATATTATTTTGGACTTTCATATTAAATTCACTATGTAAGGCAGGATATAAAGAAATATCTTGGTTATTAGTAATCTTACCGCTATTATTATTATTTGTTATTTTAGGATTAATTATTATAACATATTCTGTATCCCCTTCAATGATTTAATATATAATGTAATAAATATTAACATATAAAATATTAGTATTAATTAATACTAATATTTACAATGACCAGTAAAATAAAACAACCAGATACATTAATAGAAGAAACAGTTACTAATTCTATAAATCATGAAGAATTAGCCTGGTTAATAATAGACAAATATTTTAGTCATGATCCAAATATATTAGTAAAGCATCATTTAGAATCCTTTAATGATTTTTTTAATAATAAAATTTACAATATTTTTAAAGAGAAAAATCCAATATTAATAATAAAAGAACAAGATGAAGCAACAAAAGAATATAATTACAGGGCAGAAATATATATTGGAGGTATTGATGGAAAGCGACTTTATTTTGGAAAACCAATAATATATGATACAAATCGAGAACACTATATGTTTCCAAATGAAGCCCGTTTAAGAAACATGACTTACGCTATAACTCTTCATGTTGATGTAGAAGTAGTTTATAAAATTATGAATAGCGAAGGACAATATAGTGAAACAAAATCTTTATTAGAGAAAATATATTTAGGAAAATTTCCAATAATGTTAAATTCTGATTTATGTATTTTAAATAATTTAGATCCAATTGTAAAATTTAATATGGGAGAATGTAGAAATGATCGCGGTGGTTATTTTATTGTTGATGGAAAAGAAAAGGTTCTGGTATGTCAAGAGAAATTTGCAGACAACATGCTTTATGTTAAATCTGATTTCAATGAATTATATAGTCACTCAGCTGAAATACGTTCTGTTTCAGAAGATGCTTCTAAACCAATACGGACTCTTAGCATACGAATATTGCGCCCAGATACTAAATATAGTAATAATCAAATTTTAGTCAATGTTCCAAATATTCGCAAACCAGTTCCACTATTTATATTAATGAGAGCACTTGGTGTAATAAGCGATAAAGAAATTGTTAAAACATGTTTATTAGATTTAAAAAAATATGAGAATTATATAGTATTATTTGTTCCGTCCATTCATGATGCTGGAAATATATTTAATCAAGAAGTAGCACTAAAATATTTGGCAACACTAACAAAAGGCAAAACATTAGCACATATTTTAGAAATATTAATGGATTATTTATTACCACATATAGGAGAAAATAAATATATTGAAAAAGCGTTTTTTTTGGGGCATATGGTAAAAGAATTACTACAAGTTTATAAAAACGATAAAAAACCAACAGACCGCGACAGTTTTAAATTTAAAAGGGTTGAATTAGCCGGAACACTTATATATGACTTATTCAAAGAATATTACACTTTACAGCAAAAGCACATTTTTCAAAAAATAGATAAAGAATATTACTACAAAAAAGGTATTTACCAAAAAGACTTTATTGGTTTAATTGAAAACAATTATTTAGAATATTTCAAAGAGCGTGTGTTGGAAACTGGATTTAGAAAAGCATTTAAAGGTAATTGGGGTGCCGAAGAACATACAAAGCGACCCGAAATAGTTCAAGATTTAAATCGACTATCATATAATTCTTTTTTATCTCATTTACGCAAATTAAATTTACCGTTAGATTCAAGTGCTAAAATAATTGGACCACGACTATTACATTCATCACAATGGGGTATTATTGACCCTGTTGATACTCCAGACGGTGGAAATGTAGGATTACATAAGCATATGTCGCTTGGATGTTTAATAACAAGTGGATATTCTGGAAAACCACTAATTGAATTATTGCGCACAGTATTTTTTATGGAATTATTAAGCGAATGTACAATTGACTATATTGCTCATTGTACCAAAATTTTTGTAAATGGGGCCTGGGTAGGAATCGTAACTAAACCCATAGATGTGATTGATTTATTAAAAAAATATAGACGTATTGGTTTAATACCAATTTATACAAGTATAACTTGGTCAATAAAAGAAGATATTATATATATATATAGTGATTCGGGTAGATTAACAAGACCCGTTCTTTATTTACAAAATAATAAAGTATGTTATGAAAACGAGTTTATTTATAATAAAATGATTTCACAGGATTTTCAATATGGAGAATTATTAATTGGATTTAATAAAATCAGACTTTTAACAAAAGACAAAAAAGAGGTTCCAATTGATTTAAATACGTTTATCAAATCTAATTACGTATTTTTTAATTTTTATGACCTATATGATAAATCGGTAGCAACTGATCAAGTAAATGCTATAGATGAACTAGTTGAAAAAGGAGGAATCATTGACTATTTAGATACATCAGAAACCGAATCATCGCTAATAGCAACATATAGCGAACAAATTACAAAATATACTAGTCATTGTGAAATTCATCCATCACTATTATTAGGTATTATGGGCAATCAAATTGTATTTCCAGAAAACAATCAACTACCAAGAGATCTTTTTTCTTGCGGACAAAGTAAGCAAGGCGTTAGTTTATATAATACAAATTATCAAAATCGCATTGATAAAATGGGTGTTGTATTAAATAATGGACAAATACCGCTTGTGAAAAGTCGTTATTTAAAATATATATATAATGAAGAACATACTTATGGAGTAAATGCAATAGTTGCTATTGGTTGTTATGGTGGATACAATGTTGAAGATTCTATATTATTTAATGAAGCATCGCTAAGACGTGGCATGTTTAATACTACTTATTTTAATATGTATGAAGCACGCGAAGAAAGCACAAAAGTTGCTGGAACAAACATAGATTCTAAATTTGTAAATATTGAATCTAAAACTGTGTTTGGTAAAAAACCCGGTTATGATTATTCTTATTTAGACGAACATGGACTAATTAAAGAAAATACACCATTAGATGATAAAAAAGTAGTCATTGGAAAAGTGACAAATAATATCACTATTCCAGACACATTTTTAGATGCATCTGTAACACCAAAAAAAGGACAATTGGGTTATGTAGACAAAGCATTTGTTACAGAAGGCGAAGAAGGATTTAGAATTGCTAAAGTCAGAATTAGAGAAGAAAGAATACCGGCGCAAGGTGATAAATTTTGTAGTAGATGTGGCCAAAAAGGAACAGTTGGATTAATAATTCCAGAAGAAAACATGCCATTTACTTCCGAAGGAATAAGACCTGATATAATAATAAATCCGCATGCTCTCCCAAGTCGTATGACTATTGGTCAATTAGTAGAAACATTAATGGGAAAAGCATGTGCTCATTATGGTGGATTTGGAGATTGTACGGCATTTGTAAATAAAGGTCCAAAACATACATTATTTGGAACATTATTGAGAAATATTGGATATAGTTCTACAGGAAATGAAATAATGTATAGCGGAGAATCAGGCAAACAAATAAATATGGAATTTTTTATTGGACCATGTTATTATATGCGTCTTAAACATATGGTTAAAGATAAAATAAATTATCGCGCACAAGGTCCTAGAACAGCACTAACACGACAAACAGTTCAAGGTCGCGCAAATGATGGCGGGTTACGTATAGGTGAAATGGAGCGCGACGGCATTATTGCCCACGGAGCAACCGCATTTTTAAAAGAATCTATGTTGGCAAGAGGTGATGATTATCATATAGCAATATGTAATACAACAGGAACAATTGCTATTTATAACGAATCTAAGAATGTTTTTATAAGTCCTTTTGCTGATGGCCCTTTAAAATTTAGCGAGAATTTTGAAAATTCTATGAACCTAGAAGTTGTTTCAAAATATGGAAAGTCATTTAGTATTGTTCGTGTTCCTTATTGTTTTAAATTATTAATACACGAACTACAGGTTATGAATATTCAAATGCGTATTATTACAGAAGATAATGTAGATCAATTAACTTCTATGAATTATGCTAAAACAATAGAAAATTTAAAATTAACAAAATTAACAGAAAAAGAACAATTAGAATTTTCTAAAAAATATGATAAACAATTGGTTAATGTACAAATATCAGAAAAAACAACACAACAAATAATAAAAGAAACAGAAACCGAAGCAGCCAAAGAAACTGAGGAAACAGAAGTCAAAGAAACAGGCGAAGAAAGCGACGATGAAGGACTTAGTCAAGTAACAATAGATTCTATTAAACGTGCGGAAGAAGAATTTGAAAAATATCAAGATCTTGAAGATTTTGATAATGAAGAAAATTCACCTATTAATATTGGCGATCAAGTAAACAATGATGAATTAGAAGTTGAAAATTTAAATAGTCAAAAAAGCGAACCAGTTGAAACTAGTACAAAAAGCGTAACTATAAATGAATCTAAAAATGAAGACCTTTTAGAAATAGAAGAATTACCTATTCAAGATGAAAGTAAAACCGAAGAAATATCTTTATTAAAATTATCACCGCCTACTTCAGAAGTTGAAGACATTAAAGAAGAGTCTAAATTAGACAATAGCCTAGAAAAAAAAACTATCAAAATAAATCAACAATAAATCAACAAAATAAAATATAAATATTTTATTTTATAATTGATATAAATTAAAAAGTATTATATTATTATAACTTAATTATGACCAATAGCAATAGTTTCATTATAAGTATTTATAATTCGCGTAAAAATTTATTAGAAATTTTAAGCGAACGGGGGTTTAATGTTGAAAAATATTCTGAATTTGGCATTACAGAAATAGGAATATTAATAGAAAATAATCAATTGGATATGCTATTAGAAAACGAAGCAATAAAGAAAAAAATATATGTAAAGTATTATGTTTCTAAAGTTATAAAGCCACAAAATATTTACGACATTGTTGAAGACTTGTTTCATTTAGAATCAGTTTTAGAGAAAAAAGATGATTTAATGGTAATTATAAAAGACGAACCAAATGAAACAATGTTAGAAAACATCAAAGATATTTGGGTATCAGAAAATATTTATGTATCTTTAATTAATATTAAGCGACTACAGTTCAATATTTTAAAGCATGTATTGGTTCCTAAACATACTATCTTAACGCAAACTGAAAAAGAATTATTTATGAAAAAATATAATATTTTTGACAAATCACAAATTCCTGATATTTCATATTTTAGTCCAGTATCAATTGTTATGGGAATTAGACCAGACGACGTTGTTAAAATCGAACGGGCTAGTCGCACATCAATTAATGCCGATTACTATAGAATATGTAAGTTATATTAAATTATTAAATTATTAAATTATTAAATTATTAAATTATTAAATTATTAAATTATTAAATTATTAAATTATTAAATTATTAAATTATTAAATTATTAAATTATTAAATTATTAAATTATTAAAATAACTATATTTTATAAATTTTTTTATAAAATATATAGTAATATATTACTTTATAATGACTAGTAATAATTATTTTACTTTTGATAAATGTTATTCAAAACCAACAGCAGTTAGTGAAGCATCTTTTAATCGTATTTTAGCAAATGACTTTTATCATTCAACTGTATCAAGTGTTAGGGATTGTGAAATCCAATCTATAAGAACTAATAGTGAGTTTTTTTTAATTAATGATATAAGTAGCACATTAAATAATAATATTTATACAAATTGCTATATTCCAAAAGTGGATAATAATACTAATAATACATCTATATTTGGTAATGACACAACAATTCAGCGCGCACTACAATTATTTGATAGCTTGTTTAATAATGGTTCTACCACGAATCCTCCTTATAGTACTCAACCTATGCCCATTGCTGATAGTTGTAATAATTTATTGTTTAATCTAAATAAACCATTTAATCAGCAAGTCTGTTTTAAATATGTAATAGACGAACAAATATATACACCAAAATCTAAGTATGCGTACTATAGAAGACCACTACTTACTAGTGATAATATTAATATTATGAGAAATATGACAGATCCAAGTACTTATACAGATTCGACTACTTTAGCACAATTAACACAGTTTGAAGAGTTGCTTAAATTTGACACAACTGACCCCACTTATACGAGCACTAATAGTGGTCACGGTGCTTTAACTCGTAGCTTTAAAAATTATATATGTACTCCAACTCCAGAAAATTTGAGATTATTAAATGTGGAAATTACAGCATTGAATACAAACTATAACAACTTATTTACTAAGTTAGATGATATAAAAACTGATTTGTCAAGTATTAATTATCTAAATAGTTTTGACAATAACACATTAAGGGCAATAAATTTAAACATTATTACTAAATCAAAAGAGTTAAATAATTTATTAACTTCTGGTGGAGCAAATAATGGAAGATTAGACGATTCAACTTTATTAACTCAATTTAAAATTATAGAAAATATTATATTAGTATTACTTATTATTTATTTTATTTTTTATTTTACAAAAAAAAAAGCAACTTAACGCAACCATTAAGTTTAATATATTTTATTATTCAAATAAAATATATTATAATATTAAGAATATTTAATATTATGGCAAATGAAAACAAAGTTATATTTTATTCTGAAGAACTAAATGAAGATATTTATCAAAATAACAAATTATTAACTTCTAAAAAAATTATTTTAGAAAATAATGAAAAAGAACAAATAAATCAAAACTTATACAATACAATAGTTGACTCTAAAGATTATTTAGGATGTATCAATAATAATTGCAGCGCTATCAAAATGGATTGCTCTAAAACAGAAAATAATTCCAACAATATTATTGATACTATAAATAATAGTAATACTAAATCAAATAAGCAAGGTGCTATTAGTAATTATATTACAAAAGTTATAGATTTTGTATTTATATTAATATTAGTAGGATTACTGATTTTTATAATATATAAAAAAGAATCGTTATATTTATTATATGTTTTAGGGATAACTTTAGTATATATATTTATCAAATTTTTAATGTTATCAAATATTTAATGTTATCAAATATTTAATTCTTGAATATATTTAAATTAAAATATTTTAAAATATATTAAAATATTAAGTATATTATGAAAAGTAAAAATAAATTTACTGCTGATTTAAAAAGCAATAAATACACTAATGTTATTATTATATCATTAATAGTAGTATTTAGTATTTATTTATTATACTTTAATGATAAAATACATCTTCAAGATACTATTGTTAATAGTTTAAATGAAAAAGAGGATCGCACAGTTGAAAATTTTGATGTTGGAACATATGTAGATGTATGTAAAAATAGAAACACTCATTTTTATAATTTAAATCCTTCACCACCAATAGTAACAAATTTAGGCGAATGTGAGAGAATATGTACCGACGCTAGTTGTCATGTTTTTACATTTAAAGATAGATCATGTTATACTTATAAAGGAATATTAGATGATTCGGGTATTGATACAAGTAGAAGAGCAGATCCTATTAAAATAAGTTGTAATTCAACAAAATTTACAGGTCCTTCCTATGACAACAATTATAATGGTGTTGGTTATATAAATAAATCATACTTTAATAATAATAAAACTATATTAGATTATATAGACCCATATTTAGAAGAAAGCACACAAGTTTTAGGTGCTTTATATAGTATAGATAATAGTAGAAATTTGTTAAAGACTGCTACTTCTTCCAATGCTGAACGTTTAAGAGGACAAATAAAAACTGGATACGAGCAATTATTTACTAAATTTACTAACTTAAATAGCACTATATTTAATAATACTAAAAATGTTTTATATACAGATATGTTTCGGGATACTCCTGCAATTAATAATAGTATTTTAGCACCTGCTCAAAGAAATACGTCTTATCTAGTGGATTTAGACAAAAAATCAAATACGTCTAACAAGTCTAATAATTTAGACGGATTAATAGATGGCAATGCTCCCAAATCTATATCAAGTAATCTTCGTTATTTGATTTTGGCACTTATAATGATTATAACTGTTATAGTATTAATTTTATATAAGTCATCTAAATTAATAAACGAAAAAGTACTAATTATATATATAATAATTATTACAGTTATGGTATTATTTATAACACATTATTTAAAATTATAATTTAGTTGAAAATATATAAAGTTAATATTTTATATGTAAATTTTTATATATATATATATATAAATTTATATATAATGTTATATGTTAATCCTTTAGGAGAAGTAACCAATTTAAATACGTCATTAAATGCTAATATAAGAACAATTCCAGGAACACCATTTGAATATAATTATACAAATAAAATAAATAATTTAAGAAAAAATAATGTTTTAAATGATGCTAGATTAGAAGATATAGAAATAAAATCGGCTTCAAATAAACTATATCTTATAATTTACTCTATATTTGCTTGTATTTTTATAATAATGTTTTTGGTTTTATTTAAAAAATTAAGTAGATAATATTTATATTTATATTTATATATATTTATATATATATAAATTAATACTATAATGACAAATATTGAAGGTTATGATAATGCTGTTATATTAACACAATTAGTTAATGGGATTAATTCAACCGACTTATACGGTTTAAAAGATGAAATCAAAAACAACCAAGAATTAATAGAAAAAAGTACAACAGCGCTAAATAATATTGGAACAGACCCCGAAAGCATGGCAAAATTAAATATAGAACTACATCAATTAGAAGAATCACATTCTAGTATGTTGGCTAGTAAAAATAAACTTATTGCTAAAAAAACAGAAATAATGCAACAAGAAGTATCTATAAATGAAAAAAATACAAATTTGGAAACATGGACACAAAATCATCGTTTTGATATGTGGAATTATACTAATAAAATTAGCAAACTAGATGTCCACTATACAAGTTTTGGAATTATGGGCATACAAATTTCATATCGTGACCTCAATAAAACAGGAGAACTTATAGGAACTATTTCTGATAAAACTAGTTCAATTGAAACAGTTAATTTTTCAGATGACGAATGGTTAGTACAAATTCAAATTACAAATTCAAGTGCTAATACGCTTACTAGTGTTTTATGTAATAGTATTAGTTTTTATACAAGTAAAAATCCATCTGGAACCCCGCCTAAAATAACTATTCCAGCATCTTCTGATAGTAATGTTGTAAATAACAAAAAGTATTATATTAATCCAAAAGCACAACCTTGGTTAAATCATAAAAAAGATGCCGAAGCACAAGGAGCAACATTAGCTTGTTTTGAAACTAGTTTAGAAATAAATAAAATGTTAACAGAATTGGGACAAGATAGGTATAAATATGGTTCTTTTTATATTGGTTTGTATCATCCAAATGCACTAATAGAAAATAACCTCGCAGGAGGTGGAAAACGAAACCATGTGCCATCTAATATAAATAGCGCATGGCAATGGGTCGATGGAACACCATATAATCCAAATAGTACTAATTGGAATGGAGGAGAACCAAATAATAGGGGTCCCGGTGAAAATGTTGGACAAATGTACTCAAATGGAAAAATAAACGATTTAACAAAAACTAATAGTTTAGCAGCTATTTATCAAAAAAAAATAACAAATACAAATGAACAAACACCTACTATGAATGGAAAACATATTTCAAATTTTACTATAAAACCTTCTTTAACAGCAACATATGACTCTATTACAAGTCCTGATATGCTTCAAAAAACTAATGCTGAGTCTGCCGTTAAAAGTAGTAAAGAAGTTGGGTCTCATATAGATGATACACTTGATATATTAGATTCAAGCATAAAAGATATAACGGAAGCTATGGCAAAAATTAATATTAATATTAACCATGTTAAAAATAAATTACAAACACTTAATGAGTTAAATAATATTGGAAAAGAAACTTTAGAAACTACAAAAACTATAGAACCAAAGGCAAGCGAAGGATTTGCTAATATTGGTCAAAATTTATTTTCTTCATATATATCAAATATTAAAGAAGGGATGGTGACCCAGGAGCAGCGTCGAGGATACTTTTTAGATGCTATTAATCGAACCAATAATAATATAACAGGACAAACAGACGCTACACTATCTCAAGTAGATGCTTTACAACAGAAAGAAACTGCGAATGCTATAAGCGAATATATTATAAAAAAAGACAATATTTTTACTAACGTTTTAACAGATTATATGTTAAATGATGGAAAGAAAAATGATTTTGAAGAGGTTTATAGTAAAATTGCTCAACAAAATACAGAAAAAGAACGTAAAATAGAAATAAATACATATTATGATAAAGCATATAAGGAATACACCAATATATTGATAGTTATTATATTTGCTTGTATAATTCTTGTGCCTATTGTTATTGCTAATAAAAATTCTTTGCTGCCTAGCAATATTACAAATATAATGGTTGTTGTTGTTATATTTATAACAATTTGTTATATTATCTATAAATTAATCGATATATATATGAGAGACAGCAAAGATTTTGATAAAATACTAATTCCTTACGATAGAGAAGCTGCTGTATTAGAGAAAAGCGGAGAAATTACTAGAAAAAAGAATTTATTATCTACATTTGCTCGAACATGTATTGGACAAGACTGCTGTCCTGGCACTACATCTGGACTTGTTTTTGATCCGGCTTTAAATAAATGTGTAGTAAAAGACACGTTTATGAATTATATGGAGGGAGGACCAGTTGGTGGTTATTTAGACGAAACATTAAATGGATATTTAGACGGACTTTTTGGTAAATCTAATCAACCTGGTTCTTATTCGCTAGTTCAACCATTTGTGACAACATCACAATTGGTATCGGCTTCATTAAATAATAGCGACCCAGATTCCTTTAATAAAACACAAAATAATATACAAGTAACATAAATATAAAAAATTATAAAAATAATTATAAAAATAACTATAAAAAATTATAAAAAATTATAAAAAATTATAAAAATAATTATAAAAATAACTATAAAAAATTATAATATATAATATTAATTAATTAATATAATATATTAAATTATATTAATTAACATTTTATTATGGGAAAGGCAGCTTCTAAACCATCTAACACATGTCCCGATTGTAATTGTGACGCCGAGGTTCCAAGAGTAATTGCTGCTTGTAATAAAGCAGGCAGTTCAGGAGTATCAAATACTTTAGAACAAACTATGACTAGTTTAATGGGTAAAGAAAATGCCGATGCTATTATGAAAGACTATGCTGATGCTCTAGCACCTAATAGCAAATGGGTTGCTGATTATAAGAAAATAGCAGAAAGTTTTAATAATCACGAAGGATTTATTGAGGGTATGGACACATGCGTTCCTTGTAATTGTAAGGCAGCTGCCGACGATATAATTAACGAGTGTCAAAAATCAACGCAGTACATACAAGGAGCAATTGATAGTACAATTAAAGATGGTAATATAGATACAGGAACTAGAGACTTATTAATGCCTATAACAGACGAGACCAATCAAACTAAGCAAACTAATAATGATTGGAAAACTATATTCTATCCATCTATAAAAATAAAACAATCAAATAAGGAAGGATTTATTGAAGGTAATGAAGGAATAACTAGTACAGACTTAGCCCAATTTACTAGAGACGCTGTTGAATCTCGACATGCTACATTTAGGGATAGAGCAAGATTTGAAGAGGAATGTAGAATTAATGCTTATACAACAATGAATGGCTTCATAATAACTGAAAGACGTATTATACAATCTTTATATGATTATTACATAGCATTTACTAAAGATTACGCGTCATTATATCTACATAGAGAATCATTCACAAAAGCCATAAATAATAAATTGGATGAATTACAAAGAATACAAGCAAAAATAGATAGTTATAAAACAAATTTACATGTAGATAATAGGAAAAATCTATATCAAACTAGTAGTTATGATTTTTATACTAATATTCGATTATATATATTACTTGTGTATTATAGTGCTGTTATTATATACTTAATATTTTCTAAATTTGTAAGTGAAAAACAATATACAAATAAATTTTTAGTTTTATTATTATTTATATATTTAATTATGCCTATAATATTAGCCCACTTAATAAATTTTGCATATGAAGGATATATATACTTTTTAGAAGCAAATAATTTGAAAGAAGATGCGAAAAGTTATGAAGATATTATAAAGTAAAAATTAATATTTTTTCTATGTAAAAAAAAATATTATAATATACATTTATACATTTATACATTTATACATTTATACATTTATACATTTATACATTTATACATTTATACATTAATATATTTATATATTTATACAATTTCATTTTCATTATCGCTAGTGTCGTCATAATTAAACTCAACATTATACCACTTACCACGATTACATTTTCCATATTGTTTATTCATATAGTCGGTTATTTCTTTACCATTTGGTATATTGTTTCTACCATATTGATTAATATACCATTTTTTGAATTCTTCCATAATCTCGGTCTTTTTGATTGATTTATCGCGCTTACGAGATATTTTCTCTTTAGCAAATTCAGTTAAATAATCTTGGCCTTCACGATATTTATCACTCACCGATGTTACAATTTTAACATCCTTAACTATGCCCTGTGTTTCATATACTATATTTACCAACATAGATGCTAAAATGGGTGCCCATAATGTAAATTTTTCATCTATTTTTTTATCAATTAAATATTGATATGGAAAATTAGATTTAGGAAATTTATCTTCGTCGCCATATGGAGATTCGTTAAATTTAGACATAAAATCACAAATACGAATTCGTCTCCATGTGCCATCATCGTTTGTATTAATGTCAAATAAAACATTTGTACATACAACTAATTTAAATTGTGGAATAAAAGTAACGCTATCTTTAAATAATGCACGACCCTGAATTGGATCGCCTCCTGTAATTTCTTTCATAATACCTTCATTAATAGTATCTCCTTTGCTTGGTTCTTGCATAACAGCATAACGAACACCCATCAAAGCAACAATTTCTGGAGATGTTGAACCAATACAATTGCGCGATTGTGTAATCAAAGTAATTGGAACCGTTGCTTTATAATCCCCTAAACATCTACTCATTAATTCAACTAATTTGGATTTACCATTACAACCACTGCCGGTATATATGTTAAATGTATGATTGTCGTTTGTTCCAATAAGTGTGGATGCCAAGTGTTCCCACATATAGCGTCGTAATTCTGGATCTGGAAATAGTTCATCCATAAATTTATTTATTTCTTTAATAATAGAGTCATAATTATTATTAATACTCGATTTACAAGAACTGGTTAAAACTTTATAAGGAATATAATCAATATTTGTTGATTTAGAAATATAATCGTCTGGCTTACCTTTTCTATGTATTTTGTTTTTAAAATCAACTACATAATTATTGAAACATAGTAAATAAACATTGGAATCCAGTTTATTCATAAATTCTTTGTCATAAAATAACTCTTTGGCCTCTCTCATAATATTATTTTTCCAACTAGTAGTTTTTAACAATATACATATATCGCCTAATTTAAGAGAACGCGTTTTCAAATTTTCGGTATTTTCATCATTATTCTCTTTTTTTGTAATAACTTCAATTAGTTCATGTGATTTAGCACAATAAATATCATGCATCTTTTTGGATATTAATAACCGAAGAGTGCTTCCTGAATCTATTTCATTCCATTTATGATTTTTATATTCATACCATAGATTATTTTTAATGCTAACACATACAAATTGGTCTTTAAATAATTGATACAATACTACTGCTAAGTCAAACTCGGCAACTTTATCTTTTAAAATCATTGTTTGTAATGTTTGTTCAATATAATATGAGATTGTTTCATTTCTAATTTTCTTATATTCCACTAAATTATCTGTTTTTGCCCAAAACATAATTGAACGATTTGTTAGACCGTCGCTATTTTTAACATCAAAATTTTTCCACATAGCATACATATTTTGAACTTCTGAAAATCTAAATGAAGAGTCTTGAGAACTGAATTTTACCCACGTTAAAAAGTGTTTTTCGTGAGTATTTTTAAGTGCCCATCCTACACGAATCCATTTATTGTATGAACCAGTTGCATAATAATTTTCCGGTAAAATCATAGTAAATTGGTGCGTTTCTTTAATTTCATATTCTGTACAAGAAATTTCATCAATAAAGCATTCAATCAAATTATCTAGTGTTGCCATATTATCTATTTTTGAAAAATCATACATATCAAGGTCAATCTTATTGCTAATGATGTTTACTTTTGGTTTATGTTCGCGATTATTTAATTCTTTTTTTTCAAATTCTATTTTTTCAAGAATAGATGGATTAGTTACTAGTTCAAATGATTGATGGTTTTTATAACGCGCACTCATTAATGGTAAATGTTCTTGAATATTAATTTTTGAAATATTACATTCTTTAAAATTCCATAGCTCTTCTTCACTATCATAAGTAACTTCAAATAAATTAGTTAAACTATATGCTTTATGTTGTGGTTTCCGCGAACCATATATTTGCCAATTTACAAATCCTTTTGTTATTCCTTCATCAAATACGTCTTCATAAGTGTTTGTAATTGGAATATTATCCCATATTCCTTTTATTTCACTGATTACCATTTTACGCAAGACACACTGATGTGATTTATGCATCTTAATACAAAATACAATATGAATACCATCCTTTGTTTTATCTTCCATGCTATTTACATCTGGTTTTTCGCATACATATACGTTTATTTTAGAACCATTTGGAATTTCATATAATAAATTTAACTTATTAACATATAAGGCAATTAAATCAATTATATGATCTTTATTATGTTGTCTTGAATTAACTGAACTTTCATAGCGCAAATCAATATCAACCAATAAAGGACCGTCATCTATTAATTGTTTTTCAGTCAAATATTCTTTATTTTTTTCCACAAATACATACTGATAATATTTATCCCAAAACTCGCCCAAATTTGGGATGTTATAACTGCCGCCAAATATATTTAATTCTTTATTACCAATTTTTGTATGTGTAATAATTGAACCTTTTTCTGCTCTTAAGGATTTTAAATAGTCATCCCATTTGGATGAAGTATGTGTATTGGTATTTATATTTGCCATTGTTATAATATAATATATATAATATATTTTTATTTCAATTTTATAATATTTTAATTTATAATATTTTTTGAAATCTAATTAAAAATATAATATTATTATTAATATGAATTATGAGTATAAATAATAGTACTATTAAAAGAATAGCAAGTGATGTTAAATGTATTTTAAATGACGAGCGTTCTTTAAGTTTAGAAAATATATATTATAAACATGATGAAGAAAATATATTGAAGGGTTATGCTTTAATAATTGGACAAAAAAATACCCCTTATGGTTATGGTTATTATTTTTTTGAATTTAATTTTCCAGACAATTATCCGTTTTCTCCACCAGTTGTGCGTTATTTAACAAATGATGGAACTATGCGTTTTAATCCAAATTTGTACACAAATGGAAAAGTATGTTTATCACTATTAAATACTTGGTCCGGTGAAGGTTGGACGTCGTGTCAAACTATTACTTCTATATTGATAACATTATCTAGTGTATTATGTGAAAATCCACTATTAAATGAACCAGGAGTTCAAGAAAATAACAACGCTATTGAAAAATATAATTATTTAGTGACATATAAAAATGTAGAGTTTTCAATATGTAAAATTATAAATTATATACAAAATTACAATGTTGGTGCTAATGTTAGTACTAGAACTAAAGATGATATAGCAATTATGTATAAATTCAAAACTATAATATATGAAACATTTAAAGCTAATAAAAATAATATTGTTGAATATCTTAATAGTAATAAAATAAAATATGGCAAATTTATTGACAAAAGTTATGAAAATGTAGAAAATGTAGAAAATGTAGAAATTATTCAAAAAAAGAAGAAATTTTTTATTTCAATGTATAATTTAACTTTTAATCTAGAATATGAAAAACTTTATAATTTAGTATTGGAAATTAACATAGTTTAAAATATTAATATGTAAAATTGATTATATAAAAATAATTTAACAATTATTATATATATATATTTGCTATGGATTTTTGTTCTATTTGTGATAATATGTATTATATTAAGTTAGAAAATGAAGATTGTGATACTATTGTTTATTATTGTAGAAATTGTGGTAATGTCGATGATAAACTTATAAATGTAAATGAATGTATTTTGAGAGAAAATATTAATAAATCAGAAGATAAATTTGGTGTTCATATTAATAAATATACAAAGTTAGATATTACTTTACCACGGGTCAAGTATAT
>Ga0214919_10005419_pt1 | contig 18141 bp, 16 predicted proteins | sample LL1503_MetaG_FD_177994 | JGI IMG/M metagenome (GOLD analysis project Ga0214919, IMG submission 177994) | Freshwater microbial communities from Lake Lanier, Atlanta, Georgia, United States - LL-1503 | ecosystem: Environmental > Aquatic > Freshwater > Lake | place: USA: Georgia | collected...
TTCGTGGTCATGAGTCCCTTGGCAACCGGCCGCCCGCGGCCTATTTGCCAAGGTTTGTTAAAACCGAAAACTCTATTTATAACCTGTCTACTTGACGGGGAAGTCTACGCTAGCTACTCTGGGTTTTTATCCGTCAGTTGTCGAATCATCGCGCGACACACTGCAGCGATTGTCTTTGAATACGTCATCATTAGCCAAGATGGAAAAACAGTTATTGGCTGCATTTGTCTTATGCAAAAACCTTGAAAAATTAGCTGACGATATTGATTCTTTTACAGAACATTCTGACTACACAGAACCCGATAGTCAGTGGCTAAAAAAGACGTTTGAAAAAAAACGAGAACAAAAAAGTCAATTACTGCAGGAAACGATTCAATTCACTAATCAAAAATTTAATGAACTTAGGAATGTACTGACGTTAGAATTTTTTTTAGCCTGCCATGAGCTATGCCCACAAAAACGCAGCTTAAAAAACTTCATTCTAAATAAATTAATTACAGAAACAGGCATCCCCACCAAAATTAGCGAGATGATTGCAGTTGTCTGGAGCCAGGCCGCACAATGGTCTGTCGAATGGCATGTAACTCCTGATTCAAACAACGATGCAAATCAATTTCTGACTTATCTTTCCCAAAACTTATTCCATAAAAATTTTCCCTCACCAGACGCAAATGATGAAAGCTTACACAGTCACTGTATTACTTTAATTCTTGACGAGTTAGGTAATGCCACACATCCTTTAAGCAGTTTTTGCATGAACCCTGTTGCCTGGTTACGGAAATTCGAAAACCGCAGTAATCTACGAGCAGTCCATTTGGATGAGCTAGCTTCTTCACTACAAATAGAGCTTGGCCTGCATATCGCGACATGCCAATCTATTAGCGCTGCATGGTCTGAAACTATTAACTTGGCCAGACAATCACGGCAATGGCGTAATCCAGCAGAACTCGATAGATTGTTAGCCGTGGCGCTCGCTCCTCAGATGGAGCAATGCATCAGTGATCCATTTGCACAGCTGATTGTGCCAGAGAAAAATCGAGAGAATTTATTGCACTGGGTTGATAGCATAAAAAATCAAGCTATCCGAGTTGGCTCTAATGCTAGTAGCCGCAAACGTCCACCATCAGACGATCCGGAAGGTGCACCACCCGCTAAAGAAGCACGGCTGTAGCGACAGGAATGCAGCGCACTCAAACAGCGCTGCATGCTGCCTGTTTGATGAAAGTTGAATTGAGTTGAATCAATAACGAGTAATCAGCATTACTCTTAATGTTCGTGATTCTATAGGGTGAAATACACGATACGGGCCATTGGTGTTCGAAGTTCCACCAATACCGGTATAAGAGTCGACCGCATAATCAATAGCAGAGCTTTGTGTGTTGAGTAAATTAAAGCCAATAAACTCGATTTTTGTGTCTTTGTTGACTCGATAGCCTAGCTTGCCATTGATGGTTGTGGTCGAATCCGACCGCATAGAATTATCTTCGGTCAGCGGGCGTGGGCCAAAATATCGCAGCTGCAAGGAGCCGCTGTAAGGACCTTGATTATCGATGATTGCTGAAATCGACGCTACGCCTTCGACCGCACCTTCAATATATTTTCCGCTGCCACCCGCATCTCTGAAACGCGCTTTGGCATACGCAAAATCCGCATCCAGGGTTAACCATTTCGTCGCTTTTATATAGTTATTAAACTCAAAGCCCGTTCGACGACTGCGGCGACCTGTATCTTCTGTCAAACCAGTATCGCCTGCATACACAATCTCGGAGGCACTATCCAGTTGAAATAGCGCTAAGGTCGTTTGCAAACCTTCAATGATCTCTGTTCGAATACCAACTTCTTGACCAAACGTTTTAACGAGGCCGGCCGATCGCGCGCCTGCTCCTATCGTGACACCGCGCGCATCATTCGAGTGATAGCCGTTACCCACACTGTAGTAATACTCTGTTTTAGCCCAGGGACCAAACACCACGTTGAGTTTAGGGCTAGTGATAAAGTCGTTTACGGTATCAGTGTTGTTATCACCCGTTGAACTACTCAAACCGCGATTACCAAATCTAAAATAATCACCGCGTAGCCCTGCAACAGTTCGAAACCAATCGTTCCAATGCACGTGATTTTCTGCATACAAACCCAGACTGCTCTGAGTAATACGATCACTGCGGCACTGGTCTATCACGCTCTGACAGGTGGCATTCCTCGCACGTGAGGTTGTACTGTTCAATGAATTATTGATGTTGTCGTTTTGAGCTTGCAGCCCCAATGTATTGGTTGCTTCTTTACCTAGACCTTCGATATTCCATGTGCGAGCTAAATTAAAGCCTGATGTAACTCGACTATCACGTTGGTTAAATTGACTAGCTGCTGCGTATTCAAAATTTGAATACAAGTCCAAATAATTCTGAATTACGTAAGCTTGAAAAAGAACCGTACCGCTTGCATCCGATTGCCGCCATTCACCGGAGATGCTATTTCGATTAGCTGTGGCTCCGGACGATTTATCCATAGTCCCCCAGCGAGAAATCAAGCCACTCTTGTAATCGTTGTAAGGAATCTGATCGGTAGAGTTCCACTTACCTGAATACGACATCGCCGTCAGGTTAAAACCATTGGCCGAAGTCCCCTCGGAATAGCGCAGCATCCCGTTATATTTTCTGTAGTTGTCTGGGTTATCCCAAGGACCATCGTAGTGCGACAACTCTAAGGCGTAGAGCAAATTACCATTATTAAATTTAGGTGAGTTTGATAATAACGTTCGATAGAAACCATTCTGACCTAAACCGACACTGGCGATACCGCGATCAACGGTATCTGTGTAGTAGATATTCGCTGTACCGGCGTTAGCGAAATCACCGTCAACGGCATAGTACGGGCCTTTACGATAATTGATTGCTGAGATGAGTTCAGGGATTAAGGGGTTGAGATCTGCCCATCCTTGTCCGTGTGCATGGCTGCGCTGATTAATCGGCATACCATCCAAGGTGATTTTAAAATCCAGGCCATGATCAAGATTAAAGCCGCGCAGAAAATATTGATTCGCTTTGCCTTCACCACTGTGCTGACTAACGATTAAACCGGGGATCACTTCTAATACTTCACCGGTTCGGGCAACCACGCGATTATCAATCTGAGCCTGACCAACTGCCCCTTCATTAGCCGAATCAGCAGCACCTAACAGGCTGTAACGCGACACCACTTCGACCGGCGGTAAAGAACGTATGTCGTCAGCCAATACCGAGCCAGCAGTCATCACCAAAAGTGAGGCTATGAGATGGGAGAGTATAGTTTTGCGGGGGATGTAGTTGCCGTGCATGGTTATTATTGTCTTGTTAGCGCGCCTAAGCGCGCCCATCGACCATCATACAATCTAAGCTAAGTTCATACAACAAAACTTACTAAATAGACAGCAGCATTAAAACTCGATTAAGGCTTGCTTTTACTTTTCAATCAACTGAACAATGACTATGACTAGCCAGTGTTTAATTAAATTCCATAAACAGCTTGTATAGTTTTTTATTCGGCTTTGTTTTCTTTAAAAATCTGCATTTTTTCTACAAAATATTCTTGATCACCAAAGCAGGAGGTTGGAATCCCTTTATGCTGAGAGTAGGACAAGACTAGTCGTTGACCAGCATGCTCCATCAGCTGATTAGCAAGTTCATCATCTCGTACAGAAAATTCAAATTTTTCTGGAATAGCACCCGGCATGCTCGTTAACAAAAGCTCGCCTTCCCAGGTTTTACACAGCCAACCTTTGCGTGAAATCTTTTGCATCAAACCTGCTCGCTCGCCAGTTGAGTAAGACCACGAAAGAACCACCCAAACGTAGGCGGAAAAAATCACACCTATCAAAAATATTAGCCCCACGATTATCAATAACGTTTTTCGCATGTTTATCATCCTCAACAAAGTACAAGCCATGCCAAATCACAGCATGTTGTGAATCCAGCAATTAAGAATCACCGCTTGAGGCAAATGAATACGTACCGCGCAGCATGCGCCGACTCTCATCTGTCTTCAAAAGTTAGAGGATACCAAACAGAAGCAGAGAGGGTTAATGCTTATGATCACCCGGCGTAACGTCTAAGACTGGCGCAGGGAAGTTCAAGCGCGTACCCGACCCATCAGGAAGCTGATTCCAATCCATACGGCCTTTTTCACACACCTGCGTAATGGGAATAAAAATTGGACCCGTCTTGTTCCACAGCTTGGACATAATCACAAACTCATCGTAATGCGCATCAATGAGTTTTCCACGCCAGCGTATGACTCGCACATCTTGCTTAATCTCTTTGCCGTGCAAGGTGTAAGGCACGCTTAATGGTCTCACTTCGGTCTCGACACTCCAACCCGGTTTTGGCATCGGCTTAGCTCCCATGACTGATTCGGGTAGTTCGATGATTACTTCTATTGTCGGCGAACCTTCGCACCCATGGGAAACACCAAACGATAGCCGTTGATAGCTATCCTGAGTCGACTGCTTAGGCGTAACTGTGGCATGCCCCCATGCCTGCTGCGAAAACAGCACGCATGCGGCGACTGATAGATTAAACAAAATTTTGCTCATAAAAATTACCATTTCCCTTCAAGACCAATATAAGCCGATCGTCCATTCCCTGGGTAGTACGCTGCGCCTACGCTTCCACCATAGCCAGCACCGATATTCGTGGTAGCCGCATATTTTTTATCCGCTAAATTTCGTGCATCTAAAAACCATGACCATGTTTGATCGACAGGGCCACCTGCTTTAAATCCAAGTAGCGCATACGAATCATTCGATACGCTGTTGGTGTTATCCATCGAAGCTGCCGTTGGTACCCATTCAAACGTTGGACCTGCATAGGAAGCCGGCATACCGCGTGCACCTTTGTCAGCGCCCCAGCGATACAAAGTCTCGCCGCGTAACATAATCGGCGGGAAACCGGGCATGCGGTTATTACCGTAAAGCGTGTTGTTATCGAATCGGAAGTCGCTATAGAGAAAAACGCCACGCGCTTCCCATTGACGGTCAAAAAATCCAGACAACCCTAATTCAATACCTTGGTGAATTGTCTTGGGTACGTTACTCGTAGCTGAGGTACCAAAAACTGTGCAGGTCGTGCTGCTATTGATACACACGGTTTGAAACTCGTTGCGTAAGTTAGCGCGATACAAAGTTAGGTCGTAAAACAACTGATCGCGACCACTATTAATGGCCGCCTCACCGCGAGTACCGACTTCATAACTCACACCCGTTTGTGCTTTCGTCGCTAGCATAGTGCTGGTGACATCAAAAATTGGCGGCTCAAAATTGTTACTTACATTAGCAAATACCTGTGCCGAAGGCGATACGTTATGAATTACACCTAAACGCGGTATCCATTGAGTGTATTGAACATCGTAGTTGGATGCAGGCGTTACTGAATCATCTTTTTTGCGGTTCGATTGATGGTACTGCAGCGAACCGATGAGAGTCGTTGCATCCGACAGGCTAAATTTATCCTCAATTAAAAATCGATGATTGTCAGATTTTTGAGAGTACTGCGTGCTGACCGCACCAGGAACAAAGCCGGCTCCAACGCTACGAGTACGTCCATCAGTAGTACCAAAATCCGGTAAATAACCCACAGTCAAAATATTGTTAGCACCAAATAATTTTGACTTATCTGACACTTTAATATGGCCGCCATAGGTCGTCGTGTTTTGCTCGATAAAGCCAAACGTAATGGGATGCCACAAATCATGCTGCATAACATAGGTGGCGACTTCGACTTGATAGTCACCGTTGGTATAGACGGTTTTATTGGCTAAGCGCTGCGCATCAACATCACGTCGCTGGAAGCGATCTGGCCACAATGAGTTATTCGCTACCGTTGGATCAGAATCCAGTTGGGCCTTGGTCACGTACCCGGGCAATTGGGAACGACTTCTCACCGCCGCCATAAAAAATCGCGACTCTAAACTACTGCTAAGTTTCACACCAAAATTAGCCACTGCTTTTTGACTGCTTTGGGCCGAATGATCGCGGAAACCGTCTTGCTGCATCGTGTTAACCGAAAGGTTGTAATCCCAAATATTTTCACCATCATTTTGCGGTTTAATTACGCCACCGGTAATCGCTTGCAAACGTGCATAACCAAAACTACCCGCCTCTGCTCTGCCTATCAATCGTGGGCTGTCGTAGCCGGTGGGAGAAACAAAATTAATCGCGCCACCTAAGGTGCTATTGGCATAGCCGGAGGCATTCGCTCCGCGCAAGACTTCAACGTACCGAGCTGCTGCAGGATCGATTTCCTGCATATCGAAGAATCCATCCGCATAGTTAATGGGGATTCCATCCTGCATGACCTTCAAACCAAAACCATGATAGGTGCGACTAAGTGCGGATCCTCGTATCGAAATACGCGCTTCTTCTGATCCAAATCGCTCTTGCACAAACACTCCGGGAGCCAAACCTAAAGAATCGACCCACGTTGATACACGTCCCTGCTTAACCACATCCATATCCACTAAAGAAGCACCGCCTGGAATTTCTTTGATCGCTTGTGCCGCCCTAATGATATCGAGTTGAGTTGTAATAGGCTCTGCTTTCCCTGTGACGACGACTTCAGATAAACGCTCTTCTGCTGCCGCTGACACATATCCCATGGCGATCAGTACCGCGAACGATAGCTTGGTCAATTTGAATGACGATTTCATAGGAGAGTCCTTCTACATTTAATTTTTAATTCGATGATTTTTTCTCAACTAACGATGTCCGGCGTATGCGCGCTGACTAACAAATACATTGTTATAAGATCGAAATTGAGATTGACGTCTTTTCTAAGACATCAGCAATGAGCAGCGAGGAAGAATTAAAGCGGAGGTGCGCGGGAGAGAATGCTATGTCCAGAAAACAATTGGACAAATAGCGAAGTAAAACGCGAAGGAACTTCAGAGGAAAACTGATTTACAAGTAATTTCGATGCATCAAAGGCATCCGCAGCACCAGTCGACGTACAAAAAACGCAATGCTTATGCGCCGAATGGTGATCAAGAGATGAATGGTCATTATGGTGCGCACTCTGCTTGATCCATTGGGTGCCAACGGTAGTACAAACTTCAAGTAAAAGCTCAGTAGTGCCCTTGGTGTTTACGCCCGCCCAAGCAGGAACCAGTGCCTGCAGCAATACGGCTGCTAGCAGAAATTTGGCGATCCAACGCAACGGGGTTATGTGAAGTTTCATCGGGCTGAAATATAGCACAAGAAACACTTATTAATTAGGCATGTAGTTCATCGGACATCAGCGCCAGTATTTCACCGCCTCCGGTCGTAAAATCCTTTGCACTGCAACCAACCCACAACACCGCGCCACCTCAAAGGATCTAACCGCCCTATCCTTCCAAGGGTTGGTATGATGCCGTTTTACCTTAGGTGCCCTTCCATGAATGCCCCATCTGGCGTAGCCACTCTGAATTATCACAACGGCGACCACTATGTGGGCCAACTGCAGAATGACTGCTACCACGGGGTCGGCACCTATAAATTCGCTAACGGCGCTGAGTACGTGGGTGAGTTCTTTAATAATCACTATCACGGCAAGGGAACGTTTAAATACGCCAATGGCGATATCTATAACGGGCAGTTCCAAGAGGGTCAATACGAAGGGCAAGGTAATTATCTCTTCGCGAATGGTGATAACTACATAGGAACGTACAAAGACAACAAACAAAGTGGTCGAGGTATTTTTGTCTACGCCAATGGTGATCGGTATGAAGGTGAATTTAAGAACGATCGATTCAATGGTCAGGGCTCGCTAATTTTTAAAAGCGGCAACAAGTACGTAGGCCAATTTCAAGATGGACGTCCTGATGGCCAAGGCACCTACACCTTCCGCAATGGGGATGTCTATAAAGGCGCATTCAAACGCGGTGACAAACATGGCGAAGGTATAGAAACCTATGGCGATAGCCGACCAAAAAGACAGGGGCAGTGGAAATCAGGCCAATTTATAGGCTAATACGTTACTACCATTTTTAAAATGAAGACCTATTTAGGGGCATGTCATGGCGAGTAATCTGCCGGTTCAAGATCCACTAAGTGATGAAGAAATAGAAGAGCTCGATGATTTTTTGCTGGATGCAGAAGGTATCGATGAATCGATGAATGTATCCATGCTAGATGGATTTTTAACTGCACTCATCTGCGCACCTAAACTCATCTTGCCTAGTGAATGGATGCGCTGGGTGTGGGATACAGAACGCGGCAAAGATAGTCCTAACTTTAGCTCTGAAGATGAAGCTGGTCGTATTCTCAGCATGCTGATGCGTCATATGAACGATATTACGCGCACGCTTTCCCAAGCGCCTGAATATTACGAGCCGCTGCTTTTGGAAAACATCAACAATGGCAACCCAATCCCAATTCTGGATGAGTGGTGCATGGGCTTCGTCAAAGGCATGAGCCTAGATGAAGAGGGATGGGCTGATGTCGCAGTAACTAATCCGCAGTGGCTATCCACTATTTTTTTGTATGGAACAGAAAAAGGCTGGGAAACACTTCTTGCGCGGGATATACCGCTGGAAGAGCACATCGCGATGTCGGAAAAATTAACTACCGACGTTTTACATATTCATGCAAGCCTCAAAGCGCTGCGCGAATCTCAAATCTCTCAAGCTCGACCTAGTACCGTCAGCAAACGCGATCTGACTGCTGACAACAATACGCAAGACCCAGCTGGCTTATGTCCTTGCGGTTCGGGGAAAAAATTTAAGCTCTGTCACGGCGAACCCGGTCGACTGCACTAGACGAATGAAAGATACCGCTGTCATTATCGGAGCCGGCATCGTTGGATTGGCCTGTGCCCGTGCCCTTGCTCGGGAAGGAGTCGAAGTCATTATTTTGGAACAGCATGATGACTTCGGAACGGAGACCAGCGCTCGCAATAGCGAAGTCATACACGCCGGTATCTATTACCCACCCGGCTCCTTAAAAGCGACTCTGTGTGTCCAAGGCAGAGCGCTGCTTTATCAATTCAGCAAAGACTATGGTGTAGAACATCGCCAGTGTGGAAAGCTGATTGTCGCCACAACAGCAGCACAAGAAACGCTGCTACACGCTATCAAACAAAAAGCCGAAGGTAACGGTGTCAATGATTTAGTTTTAATCAGTCGCGCGCAAGCACAAGCACTCGAGCCTGAGGTTGAATGTACGGCAGCCTTGTTTTCACCGTCAACCGGCATTATCGATAGTCACGGTCTAATGCTTGCCTTACTCGGCGATGCAGAACGCCATGGCGCAGTGCTCGCCGTTCGTACACCGGTTGAGCGCATCATCGCCCAAAATAATCGTTTCGATGTGATGACAGGCGGCGATGCACCCGCCTCTATTAGTGCCAACATCGTTATTAATTCTGCGGGATTGCATGCTGCGAAAGTAGCTGCGCGTATTGATGGACTAGCGACACAACACGTACCAACGATGCGCTACGCAAAAGGAAATTATTTTTCTCTTAGCGGTAAAGCGCCATTCTCGCGACTGGTGTATCCCATACCCGAACCCGGTGGCTTGGGTGTGCACTACACCATAGACATGGGTGGACAAGGTCGCTTCGGCCCCGATGTGCAGTGGATAGATCAGATTGATTACCACGTCGATGCTACACGTGGCGAAAAATTTTACGATCAGATTCGACGCTACTGGCCAAAGCTAAACGACGGCTCACTGCAACCCGCTTATTCAGGTATACGTCCAAAATTAGTGAGTGTCGGAGAACCTGATGCTGATTTTTTTATTCAAGGTCCACAACAACATGGCCTATCGGGTTTGATCAATCTGTTTGGTATCGAGTCACCTGGCCTGACCTCGTCATTAGCCATCGCAGAAAAAATTATTTATAGCGTCAAGTAATTAAATTAACCTTCCCCGCAACGGAGTAACACTCATGAAATCTCTGGTTATCATCATTACGGCACTCTTATTAGGCATACCCCTAGCAGCCAGTGCTCAGTGGCGCCCACCGGCAGAATCAACACGCTGTCCTTCTAAGTGGGGTGCGGGCGATGAACGTGGCTCAGGTAATCACATGAAAAATCCTGAAACCATTTTGCGCGGTGCACGCCTAATTAAAACCGGTGAAGTGATCGAACTAGGTCATGTGTTAGGCCCTGGCATGCCATTCTTTGGCACACGCACCATGAATCTAATCACCAAACGCACTCACATGAACGCCGGCGCCAACAAGCGTGGCAGTAATGAAGAAATTATGATGGGAGAATTTGGACAGATAGGCACTCAGTTTGATGGCTTCGCCCATCAAACCCATGGTGACTCCATGTATAACTGCTTCAAGCAAGACGATATCTCAACTCGATCAGGCTTTAATAAGTTGGGTATAGAAAAAGCAGGTACTTTTTTTGCGCGTGGCGTGATGCTGGATGTGGCGGCCTACAAGGGTGTGGCCATGCTTGGGGACACGTATGAAATCACAGTAGCTGATTTGGAAGGTGCAATGGCTAGGCAACGGATCAATATACAAGCAGGCGATATTATTCTGATTCACACCGGCTGGGGCCAGCTGTACGGAAAAGATAATGCTCGCTATGTTAAGTCATGCCCCGGTGTGGGAACCGCTGCCGCTGAGTGGCTAGCGAAACTCGATCCATTGTTAGTCGGATCAGATAACTGGCCTGTCGAAGTATCACCTAATCCGGATAAAGAGCTCAGCCTGCCTGTTCATCAAATCTTTCTAGTCGTACACGGCGTTCATATACTTGAGAACATGAAGCTCGATGAACTAGCATCAAAAAAAGTATACGAATTCGCATTTACTATGCAGCCATTAAAAATGTATGGTGCATCTGGTTCCACGGTAGCGCCCGCCGCCATCCGCTGATTTACATAGATTCATCTACTGAACGACCGCTGATTTCCTACGAATTACATCAATTCGTTTGCATGTAAAACCTAAACAACATATCAGCGGTGCGAGCATCATTCTCAAGATCCGGAATAGTTTTTTCAGTGGGCATATAGCCTTTTTCAGTTTTAAACAGACGAACCCCGTGTTCTTTTTCCAGGCGATCGAAGTTACCCCTATAGTCATCCGTCAGCCAGTAACATTTCCCATCGCTTTCTTCGATAGGCCTGAATAAACCGCTGGCAAACCAGTAAAGCTCACCGACCTGAACCTTAAATTTTTCTGCTGCGATTCGATTGTTTGTTATAAAAAGATCGTTATACGCGTAGCCCTCTACGACATCCGGTGTGCGCAATGTGTCATGCCAAAAGGTATGTTTTTCAGAAAATTTCTGTTTGGTGTCAATAGTTACATTGACTAATTGATTTTCTGGGCTGAGCCAATTCGAATGAAAGGTCCAGCGGAAAATTCCATCATTAATCTGCTTCTTATTCCTATCTAAACTCCAACCACTCACCAAGTGGCCACCATACTTCTCTATCCGATTTTTTACATTGAGATGACTATCGGTTCGGCGACCTGATCCGATAATAGCTTCCTTATCGAGCGGTACCAAAACAACGTTTGATTGTGCGAGCGTATGCATGGCTTGAGCCACTGCAGATGGAATCTTGTCACTATACAGCGTTAGGCCAAGTGAGGTTATATCGAAGTGCGGATCAGTACTGAGCATGAACAAAAACCTTTACACAAAAACAGAACGACGACGCAAAATATACGTCAGCTAAAACACGTATCTTAACGTGCATTTAAAGTATGAAATTTGGAAGCGTTTTCCGCGACGGCTAGGCTAGTGATCCTTGTAGCGGAGCGCCAGAACTCGCTAGCCACTGACCAGCTTTATCCTGCATAACCACATCCACTCCCCACTGGCGCGCTCTAGTGATAACTTTATCTTTAGGCGTCATGAAAAATACTTTGGTTAAGGCATCGGCGACAACGCAACTCGATGCTAGTACTGTTACAGACGACCACTGCGACGGAGAGTAGCCGGTGTGTGGATTCAGAATATGATGGTAACGATGATCTTGGCTAAAGGTGGTATGTGCATCTGATGATGTGGCCATGGCACGACCATCGCTAATGATAATCGGTGCGCTAGCACCCTGTTGATTTACTGCAGCCTGCAAAGTATTTTTTGTGTCCGAATTTTTAAGCGTAGCTGCACTTTCTATACTCAGACTCCAGGGCTTATCATTTGGCGCGTTACCTAACAATGCCGTTTCGCCGGCGTCGATCATGGCATGCTGAATACCATGTGCATGTAAGGTAGCGCGCACTCTATCGGTGGCATAGCCTTGAGCAATTCCATTGAGCGATACGCCCATACCGGCTATTTGCAAATTCACTGCATCAGGTGTGACTTGCACCGCACGCCAATTCACTAGTTTACGTGCGCGTTGAATTTCAATTACCGATGGCTGGTTTTTTTGTAATGCTGCCTTAGACCAGATTTCCCACAACGGCTGCATGCTGGCATCGAAGGCACCCTGACTTTGTCTAGCTATATGCTCAGCAATTTTTAAAACAGCTAATAAATCAGTATCTGGTTTTTTCAACGAGCCTAAGCGATTTAAACGACTTACATCGCTTTCGGGATCGAACAAACTCATCTGACGCTCAATACTACGAATTACGTACACAGCTGCCGCTAAAGCCTGCTCGAGTTGATCAGTATTTTCATGTGCTGCTTTAATCCACAAGGTGGTGCCAAATCCTATCAACGCGCGCTCACGCCAAATCAGTTTGTCTGACTTGCCCATGAAGGTTGAATGAGCCTCTTTAGCTAACAGATTACCCGCAGCCGCTGCACCCAACAGCCCCCAACCCCAACGTAATACCTGACGTCGCTGCATCATGCTCTACCTACCTCTGTAATTGTAATTATTCGTGATTCTGATTTGCGCTCTTGAATCAAAGGCAAGCAACGCTGATCATCCTGATAAATTGCCACACAATCCAAACATTGAAAACACTCACTATACGTAATCGCGCCTGCTGGAGTGATCGCCTGATACTCACAGCGATGACGACATGTCTGGCAAGGCGTTCCACATTCAGCGCGCCGCGGTATCCACGACCAGCGCTGTAATACATTCACCGCTGCCAGCGCTGCTCCAAGTGGACAGATATAGCGGCAATAACCACGATACACCACCACGCCCAAGACCAAACAAGCAGTAGCCCAGAGAATATAGGGCCATTCGCGCATAAAGTAAAAACTAATCGCCGTTTCAAAGGGTTCGATTTTTACTGCAAACTCAGCAAAGGAAGGCGCCGCGAAAATAGAAACTATTATCGTGGCCAGCACAAGGTACTTAATCCATTTGAGTTTGGCGTCTAATGCCGTATGCAGGCGTCTCTGATGTATGTCAACGGCATTGGCAATCATGCTGATTAATTCTTGCAATGCGCCGAATGGACACAACCAACCACAAAATGTGCTGCGTCCCCAGACTAATAAAGTACCCAGCGTGAAAATCCACAGAATCACTGTCATCGGATCATTCAGCAGAAAACTCAAATCTCCGCCACCTGATAGCGATTCCACCGCTGCCGTAACGTTAATGATAGTGAGCTGCCCCTGCGCAAACCAACCAATAAAACCTAGCGTAAAAATAAGATACGTAGTGCGCAGCAGTTTCAATCGTCGACTCGTCGCGCTAACACGCTTTTGCGCAACGAGGCCCGCAGTCAACAGCATTAAGCCAGCAAGTAATGCTGCAATTTCTGCCCAACGCTTTTGCCAGACCTTCATCCAATCTAAAGCCAGCCAATCGGTATCGATAAAATCATAGTACTTCGCGGGCCAGCCATTGAAATCATAAGGTAAGGGAAATTCTCTTCTTTCCACGCGTGTAAGAACGAAGTTTGTTCCAAATTGACGACCCAGTTTAAAAATCAATTCAAATGGCTTGGTAGGATCGAGCGGCGTTGATTTATCAACGACCAAAAAATAGGCCTTCATTTTTTGAGGTGTATTCACTTGCGATCTGTCATTTTGACGATTCAAACATCGTGGATCACCCGTCGCTGATGAGCAATTTAACAGCTCAGTTGGATTTGAATTTTCTGATGAAATAGCTACTGGACGTTTAGCAGAATACCCAGGAACTTTTAAGTCTTTGTCATAGGGAAGAATATTGGTTTTCAAAATCTTGCCGTTTTGTTTGACGATAAATGGCAGATCGTCTGCCACTCTCAGCGTCAATTCATTGACTCCAGCAAATGGGCCGCTTTCAGTCACCAGCAAAGCTTGAGCTTGTCGGCGGCTACTACTTAGGTAACGCCACCCTTCGCCGTCGAGCAAATTTCGACCTATCGAGGGCAAACTGATTAATGCTGTATGAAAAATTAATGCGGGTTCTTTAGGCTTAGTAGCAGCTAACGCATCGGCGTTAGCTGATCGTGTATTCGCAAAGGCGCGCGCAAAATCTCCTCGTGTAAAGGTTGTAGTGCTGATCATGCCACGCGAGACCATAACTTCCCATGTAAGTGGCTTGTAGTGTTCGCCAGAGGAGCGTCGTCTAGAGGCACTGCCGGTATCGGTCATACCCAATTTACCCATGGCCACCATCGCAGCAGACACCACGATACTTTGATCGATAGCTTTTACCGAAACGGTGCCGTGATTGACACCTTGCAGATCTGCGGAACGCTCATCTCTGACTGTAGGCGTTGTGTGATCATGAACTTGAATAGAATGCTGCAACGACAAATCAATATATTGAGAAGCGAAATTGCCGAGTCGCGTAGTGCCGGTAGGGTTAGTGAAAAAAGGTTCTTTGTGATCGACTAGGCGAACATCCATGAAGCCGCCTGTCAAATCCATCGCAACTAATACGTCGAGTGGTTTGCCGCTGTAGCCGCGTATTGGCTTGAAATCAATGGACTCAAAGGCATAGCCCTTCAAATCAGGCTTGCCAGCAGATGTAGGATTTTTTGCAAAAAGGGGATACACAGGCATGCCCGCCTGAACTTCACCAACGACATATTGGCCGTCGAGTAGCTTCTCTATGTCTTGCCGGTTAAGCAAACCCGCATGTGCTTGCGTGAACAAACATTCTAGAGCCAGCAACACGATCCCGACAGCGCCCCAAACGCGACGGTTCATTGTTTTAATTTTTTTAAGTACGATTCAAAGCGCGCTGGATGAATGCAGCAATTAATCTAAACAATCCACCATCTAAACGCGAACTACAATGAATCTACCATGAACCCAAAGAGATCAGTCCTGCAATTCATATCAATCAGCAGAAATCGTCCCTAATCACTGGAAAAATGATTCTATTTTGATTACATCGCTGTATTAACTGGCAACCACAGCCGCACTGCCATAGGCAACGCCGCGATTCCAGCTATCGACATACTCCTCGATTGACACCGTGCCCAGACTATTCATTTGCTCATCAAAATACTCAAACAGACGTCCGTCGGTTGCGGTCATCGATAACAGTATGGTTCCACCCAGAGGGCCACCATGCTCGTCGTGTGGATGAGCATCGGCTGCTGCCAGTGCGTAGTCGCCTTTCTTACGGTGTATGGCCTTCGTTGTTCCGTCGGGTAGCTTCTCAACTAAATGCTGCTCACCCTCCAACACTAACGTAACTGTGGATGCAATATGACGATGCCTTCTGCAATGACCGCCCTCGCCATAGCGCAGCAGCATGTCGAGCCGACCACTGGGCAAGTCATAGCTCAACAGGCAGTATTCAAAATCAACCAGAAATCCTTCGCAACTGGCATCTCTTACGCTTCGCCATTCGACAGTGTCAAAATCAAAGCTGGTAGAAACAATCGGCATTCGTAATCCTCATCGAGATGTAATTATTTTTTATTTAACTTTTGTGAAATTTATCTATCTATATTCATCTTTTCTAACTACATTGTAAAACGTATGAATCATTTTTCCAGAATATCCTTTCCCATCGAATCAACCCATCATGTCTGACGACAAAACTAATCAGGAAATAAAAACAGTTCAGCCAAAGGCTAGAAAAACACTCGGTAAAGAGGAAATGTTTGACGTTTTCAAGGCAGGGGGCGAGACAGAGTTTTTTGCAAGACCCGCTCAGAAAAAACAGGTATTTGAAACCGAGGCACGAAACGGACCGTCCATACACCGCGAGATTACGGATGCACTTGGCCCAACGATTAAACACGAAACTAGAGACGCCATTGGCCCTACGATTGACCACAGCCTGATGGACGGCGAAGGCCCTTCCATCAAAAAAGCTGAAATTAGTGATGCTGATGGTCCAACCATTGCACATCAGATGAAAGACGGCGTTGGCCCAACTATCAAAAAAACTGAGATTGTTGATGCTGATGGTCCAACCATTGCACATCAGATGAAAGACGGCGTTGGCCCAACCATCAAAAAAACTGAGATTGTTGATGCTGATGGTCCAACCATTTCACATCAAATGAGTGATGGAAATGGTCCGTTGATAAAACACGTAGTGGAAACCACTCGCGCCAAACTACCGACTATCCCTAACGCACTCTCTAGCACCAAAATAACCGCCACAAATTTGAGTCATCAACCTGAGAACAGCCCTCTCTCAGAACCAGCTCACCGCATGGATACGTTTTCGGTCCACATGGCAGAGCGGATTGCCAAAATGAAGTTGGAACAAAAAGAAACCAAGACAAAAATGGATGATCTCGAGGCCCACACCCAAGAAATGCAAGGCAAGCTGACGCCCAAGGGGAAATAAAAAAACCAACCACGCGCCAAACAAAGTGACGACCTATTGAGTAATTAATTAATCGTTATGCAGAGTTTTTGTATAGATTTTGAGTAGGTTTTAGCTAATAAAAAAGTAATTCTTCTCAAAATGTGAAATATCTATTGTTTTTGTCCATTCATTGTGGAAATATTGTCACACAATGAAATTCGGCTTTAATTGACCGATCCATCCAAGACAAAAGCAATGACAACACTCAAATCAGTCGCTCGCGCTGGAGTTGCGAATCTCGCTCTCATTCCTATTGGGGCTGTGGCCAAGGCAACGGGCATAAACGCATCGACACTGCGAATCTGGGAGCATCGCTACGGATTACCCAAACCTCATCGAACCGATGGTGGTGCGCGACGTTACGCGCCCTCCGAAGTTCAGCGCTTAAAACTCATTAAAGCCTTGGTCGACGTTGGGCATAAACCCAGCAATCTTTCTTCGTTGAGCATCGACGAGTTAGCTGAGCATCTGAATTTTTTAAATCCCCACGTAACTCACCAACGAAACGCCGTTGATCGCATCCGTCTACTCACAGTGGGAGACACAAGTGGCTTTAGATCACTGCTCCGTGACGATAGTCTTTCGGAGATTAATGTCGTTAATCACCTTAACGCCCCTGAAGAAATTCAACACTGGCTGGGAGCGTTTGACGTTTTACTTTTTAACTACTCAGCACTTCAGTCTACTCAGGCACAGGAGTTAATTCTCTCCATCCAAGGCTTGACTAGCTTGGGAGTGATAGTGATTTACAGCTATAGCAATTCAATAACGATACAAACTCTCGAGGCCGCAGGGATACGCTGCCTGAAGTCTCCCGTTAAAAGTGCCGACCTTCGCCAACTGCTGGATTCCTTGGGTGAGGAAGCTTTCGTGAATGGCACTTCAAAGCGTAAAACAGAAAAAAAATTCAGCGCCGAAGATCTTGAAACCATTTCCGCCCTGGATTACAGCTTTTATTGCGAATGCCCACAACACTTAGCCGGACTGCTCATGAGCTTAAATGGATTTGTGTCCTACAGCGAGCAATGCCTGGATGCCAGCCCTAAAGATGCGGCCGTTCATCGCTTTTTAAGGACTATGGCTGCGGATGCGATTGCTTCCATTGAATCAGGTCTGCAACTGGTCTTGACTGCGGAAGAGATCAACATTCCCGATATAGCTACACAAAACAAATGAATGAGAATAACGACACAACCTTAGCCCCTGAGCTATTTGCGCTTAGGTTGAAATTTTCTTTGAAAAATTCTAACTATGCTGACATGAGCTGTAGAAAATTTTCGGAAGTGTTTAATAAGCGTGTCGCTCAATGTCAAATTACAGAAACAATGTTGCACGACTGGTTACAGGCGCGATCGATTCCATCTGAAGAAAAAATGATCGCTCTCTCAAAACTTTTAGGAGTTTCGAGTAACTGGTTAATTACGGGCTCTGAGTAAACGTTCACAGCTCAATAACTATTTTTA
>Ga0214919_10005420_pt1 | contig 18134 bp, 12 predicted proteins | sample LL1503_MetaG_FD_177994 | JGI IMG/M metagenome (GOLD analysis project Ga0214919, IMG submission 177994) | Freshwater microbial communities from Lake Lanier, Atlanta, Georgia, United States - LL-1503 | ecosystem: Environmental > Aquatic > Freshwater > Lake | place: USA: Georgia | collected...
ATCTGTTATCACAACTCCTGTTGCATGTTTCGGTGGAACAGCTACAGTAACTGTTTCAGCTAATGGAGGTACCGCTCCTTACACTGGAGCTGGAACTTTCTCTGTTGTTGCTGGATCGTATACCTATACTGTTATTGATGCAAACCTTTGTAGCACAACAACGACTATCGTTGTATCGCAACCGACAATACTTGCAGCTTCATCTGTGATCACAACACCTATTGCATGTTTCGGTGGAACAGCTCCAGTGACTGTTTCAGCTACTGGAGGTACTGCACCTTATACTGGAACTGGAACTTTCTCAGTTGTTGCTGGATCGTATACCTACACGGTTACAGATGCTAATGGATGTACTTCAACAACAACGATTGTTGTTACGCAACCGACAATACTTTCAGCTACTTCGGTCATCACAACGCCTATTGCCTGTTTCAGCGGAATGGCAACTGTTACTGTTTCCGGATCGGGAGGTACTGCACCTTATACGGGAACTGGAACTTTCTCAGTTATTGCTGGAACCTATACCTATACTTTAACTGATGTAAACCTTTGTAGTACGACAACGACTATTGTTGTTACACAACCAACATTACTTGTTGCTGCTTCGGTTATCACAACGCCTGTTGCATGTTTCGGTGGAACAGCTACAGTGACTGTTTCAGCTACCGGAGGTACAGCGCCTTACACTGGAACTGGAACTTTCTCTGTCGTTGCTGGATCGTATACCTACACGGTTATAGATGCTAATTTATGTAGTAAGACAACGACTATTGTTGTTACGCAACCAACAGCACTCGTAGCTACTTCGGTCATCACAACGCCTATTGCTTGTAATGGTGGTTCGGCTGTTGTAACTGTTTCGGCTACAGGCGGTACAGCTCCGTATATAGGAACGGGAACATTCTCTGTTATCGCTGGAACTTATTCCTATACCATCACTGATGCAAACCTTTGTACCTCGACAACTACCCTAGTTGTTTCTCAACCATTATTATTAACAATAAATGCAACTATTACATCACCGATTTTATGTTTTGGTGGAAGCGCTGTTGTAGGTATATCTGGAAATGGAGGAACTGCACCTTACGTAGGCACTGGATTAGTTAGTGTAATTGCTGGGGTTTATAGCTATACTATCACAGATGCAAACGGATGCTCAGCATCAACAAGTATTAACGTTATACAACCAACGGTTTTGAGTGTCGCAATTTTAGGACAAGATGTTGTTTGTTTTGGTGCAAATAATGGTCAAGCAAGTACCAATGTGATTGGTGGAACAGCTAATTATTCTTATTTATGGTCTAATTCAAGTATCAATAATAATATAATAGGATTATCACCAGGATCTTATTCAGTTATCGTAACAGATGCAAACGGATGTGTGGCATATGATACAGTTTTAATAAATGAACCTCCACAATTATTAGCCAGCTCCACCTTAGTTACTCCTATTTTGTGCAACGGAGGATCTGCAACAGTGAATGTGACAGCAACAGGTGGTATAGGACCCTATTTTGGAGTGGGATTATCAAATGTACTCGCAGGTATAAATAATCTAATAGTAACCGATATGAATGGTTGCACTGCCACGACTACCATAACAATTACTCAACCCACACTATTGGTTCCAAATTCAATTGTAAGCAGCCCAATATTATGTAATGGAGGCTCAGCAATAGTTACCGTTTCAGCTAACGGTGGAATTGCTCCATATATTGGAACTGGAAACTTCACTGTAATTGCTGGAACTTATAACTATACCGTTACTGATGCAAATGGGTGTATAGCAATAACAACAATTACCGTAACACAACCAGCCTTATTAACAGCTAGTATTAATGCAACTAATGTAACCTGTAATGGCGCAAATAACGGACAAGCATTAGCAGTTATAAGCGGTGGGACAGCTGGATTCACGTATCTTTGGTCTAATTCACAAACAACAATTGGAATATCTCCGTTGGTACCCGCTACCTATTTTGTATTAGTCACTGATGCAAACGGTTGTACGGCAAATGCAACAGCTACAATAACGCAACCGGCTGTATTAACCATGTCTACAAGTCAAACAAATATTTTATGTTTTGGCAACGCAACAGGATCTATTACAATTACCCCATCCGGAGGAACTTCACCTTATTTCTATTTATGGAGTAATGGTTCCACCACACAAAATTTAACGAACATATTAGCAGGAACCTATTCATTAGTATTGACCGATAATAATGGATGTATAATAAATGGCTCTTTTACTTTAACGCAACCAGCAACAGCAATTACAGCATCGGAAACACATGTCAATGTACTTTGTTTTGCAAATAATACGGGTGCTATCGATTTAACTGTTAGTGGAGGAGTTCCAGGATATACTTATTTATGGTCTAATTCAGCCACAACCCAGGACTTACTAAATTTAATCGCCGGAACATATACAGTTTTAATTACAGACCTCAATAACTGTTCACTTGTTGTACCTATACAGATAACACAACCTAGTGTTTTAACGATTAATTCAAATGTAACCAACGTGACATGTTTTGGATATAACGATGGTCAAATCAACGTAACCATGTCAGGAGGTACTGCACCCTACACCTATTTTTGGTTAGGCAGTGGAGCAACAACGGAGGATCTTACTAATGTATCACCCGGTTCCTACACAATAGCCGTTACCGATAATAATAACTGCGTAACATCTGCAACCATTACTGTTAACCAACCAAGTACGCCATTAAGTGCTAGTATAATACAAAATCCAATTTCATGTTATGGATATAATGACGGACAACTATCCGCAATTGGTGCAGGCGGAACAATACCATACTCCTACCTTTGGAATACGGCACAAACTACCTCTGTTATCAGTTTATTAGGAGCTGGTGGCTATACAGTTACAATAACAGATGCAAGTGGGTGTCAATCAAGTATATCGGACTTCCTAACTAATCCGCCACCATTTATAGCGAATTTTGCAGTTAGTGATGCAGTTGCATGTAACCCTGCTACCATTAATTTTTACAATTCAACAGTAGGAAGCTATATTAGTGCATCCTGGACATTAAGCAATGGAACCTTGAGTAGCAACCTTAATGGATTCCAAGAGATCTTTAATGCTCCTGGTTGTTATGATCTAACCTTAACAGTTGTTGCTGCTAATGGTTGTATTGCAACAAATACAGTGGCAGATGCTGTTTGTATAGTGGCAGGACCGACGGCTTCGTTTACTTCAAGCACCCCTGAAATAGACTTTGCTACAGGTGCAATTTCCTTTACCAATACATCAATAAATGAAGACCAGGTTTTATGGGAATTTGGCGATGGAACACAATCAACTATTACCGATCCTACACACTTTTATACAGCGCAAACATATGGTAGCTATAATGTTACATTATTTGCAATAGATACGAACGGATGTATCGATTCCATTACACAAACATTTGAATTAAATGATGATTTAAAGGTAAATGTCCCTAACTCATTTACGCCTAATGGTGACGGATTAAATGATGAGTTCATACCGATATTCAATATGGCAAATAGTGTTAAAGCGTATCGATTCGAAGTATATAATCGATGGGGACAAATCGTATTTGAATCCAACGACATAACACTAGGATGGGATGGAAAATATAAAGGGAAAATTTGCCAAACAGGAACCTACAATTGGATAATATATTACCAGGATTATGATAAAAATCCATACAATATAAACGGGCATACTACCCTATTGAAATAATTATGCTTTGTAGAATAGTTGTTATTTGTGACTGAACACTATAGATAATAAGGAATATCTGTAATTATATCTAAAGATTAGATAATCATATTCCAACCATATACGTCCTCGGCTTCGCCATATTTAACGGCATCTAAATACGCCTTAATGCGATTTGATAATACTCTAGATTCAATTGGTGGTAATTGTAATCTTTCTTCTCTATATCCAATTATTGCAATTTGAGCAATCGTGGCTGCTGTTCCTGCACCAAAGGCATCTTCTAATTTACCTTCTCTAATGGCGGTAATTATTTCTTCAACTGAAACTCTTCGTTCTTCCACCTCAATGCCCCATTCCTTAACTAATTCGATCAAGGTACGTTTCGTAATTCCCCGTAAGATGGTATCTGATTCTTCTGAAGGTGTAATTAATTTACCTCCTATTTGAAAAATAATATTCATTGTTCCTGACTCCTCGATGTATTTGTGTTCTACCGCATCGGTCCACAGTAATTGATGAAAACCATCAAGTTGACACTGTTTAGCTGGATATAAAGATGCTCCATAATTCCCTGCTGCTTTAGCTCTACCAACACCACCTACTGCTGCTCTGGTATAATGCTCTTCAATTTTGACACGGACAGGCTCTGAATAATATACCCCAACTGGAGAGGTAAGGATCATAAACTTATACGTTTCGGAAGGTTTAATACCAACAAAATGATCAGTAGCAAACATGAAAGGTCTAATATATAAGGAATAACCTTCTATTGCAGGTACCCAATTTTGATCTACTTCAATTAGAGCTCGGATTGCTTCCAAAAACAATGCTTCCGGCACTTCTGGCATACACATTCGCTTTGCTGATTCTGCAAATCGATGCGCATTAAGTTCCGGTCGAAAAATAGTTACCTGACCTGTCTTCGATTTATATGCTTTTAATCCTTCAAAAATTGATTGACCATAATGAATTGCCGACATGGCGGGATGCATAGGAATAGTTTGAAAAGGAACTATTTCACCATTTGACCAAGAGCCATCAGCATAATCCATAATAAACATATGGTCAGAAAATATCTTTCCAAATTCTAATTTATCCCATTCAACTCCGTTAACCTGAGACTTTTCAACTAATTGAACAGGGAAATTTTTGGAATTTGTTTGCATAATATAATTTTTTTGACGTGCGAAGATACGATTTATCGACTAGCTTAACAAAATTATATGCCTAGCAAATTAACCAATTACTATATCTTTGTTTAATAATCACCATATATCCGTGAAAGCAAACGAAATACTTCTTAAATACTGGGGACATTCATCATTTCGACCTTTACAAGAAGAAATAATTCTTGATGTCATTGAAGGGCAGGATTCCTTGGTATTATTACCCACAGGCGGAGGAAAATCAATCTGCTTTCAAGTCCCAGGATTAATTCGGGAAGGAATAACCATAGTAATCTCACCATTAATTGCATTAATGCAAGACCAAGTTCAAAATTTAAAGAAAATTGGACTAAGAGCAACAGCAATTACAAGTGCGATGAATTACCGAGAAATCGATGTGGCTTTAGACAATGCTGTATTTGAAGGACTCGATTTTTTATATGTTTCACCCGAACGATTACAAACTCCCCTATTTATTGAGCGCTTAAAAAAAATGAAAGTTGGGTTATTGGTTGTAGATGAAGCCCATTGTATATCAGAATGGGGACATGATTTCAGACCTTCTTATACCAAAATAAATAAATTACGAGAATACATTCCGAAGGTCCCAATTATGGCGCTTACAGCCACTGCCACAGAAAAAGTTAGGGAAGATATTATCTCACAATTAGAACTAAAAAAACCAAAAATACATGAAGCATCATTTGAACGTACAAACGTAGCCTATCAAATATATTACGTCGACAATAAAATCAATTCAATCATTCATTTTTGCAAGAACCATCAAGACTTAACAGGTATTATTTATTGTAACACGAGAAAGAAAGTTAAAGAATTAGCCGCAATTCTGATTGGTAAAGAAATTTTATGTAGGATCTATCATGGTGGATTAAATCACGAAGAAAGACGGTCATCATTAGAAGAATGGATGAAAGGCGAGAAAAAAATAATGATTGCAACCAATGCTTTTGGAATGGGGATAGATAAGCCAAACGTTCGATTTGTAATTCATCATGATTTCCCAGAAAATTTAGAGGCCTACTTCCAAGAGTCTGGAAGAGTTGGGCGCGATGGCCTATTTTCTAGGGCCATTAGCTTCGTGGAAAAAGACGATTTAAATCAATTAAAAGAATCATTCATTCAAAAATTTCCAGAACCCGAAATTGTCACGGGCGTCTATAAATCAATCTACAGCTTTCTAAAAATTGCCATTGGCTCAGGAAAAGATGAAACATACCCAATTGATTTAATTGCTTTTTGCAAATTATATAATTACGAACTTATTACCGTATATAATGCGCTGAAAATTCTTGAGCTAAATGATAACTTAAGTTTTTCCGAATCTTTTTTTAAGCCTACCAATTTAAAATTCACCATTGGAAATTTAGAATTATATAATTTCCAACTTCAACATGAAAAATTTATCCCAATTATCACCTTACTTTCAAGAAATTACGCAGGTATTTTCGATGCATTCAAAGTTATTAATGAAACGCAAATTTGTTCGTTCTTAAAAATTAATAACAAAGAATTAGTAAGTCAATTAAGTGCAATGGAAAAGTATGGGGTTTTGGAAATTAATTGGCGAACTACCCTACCCACCTTGACGTTTATCCACGAGAGACTTCCCGATGACTATGTTAACTTATCCTATGAGATCTTTGGAGAAAGGAAGAAAAATGCACTTGATAAACTAGCATCAGTCACACAATTTATTAATTCAACCAATTGCCGGTCATTAGAATTATTAGCTTATTTTGGACAATCAACGGAACCATGTGGACATTGTGATAGTTGTTTGAAAAACAATCCCATAAATAGCGAGGAGGATCTCTACAAAAGTTTACTTAAAATTCTTGAGACTCCAAAATCATTCCTAGAACTTTGCGCTTTATTTCCTACTGATATTGAAAAATTAAAAATAACTATTCGACTATTACAACATGAAGAAAAAATAACGTTTAAACAAAGTCTTTTTAGTTTGATGGAATAAATGATTAAATCGCTTTTAGCAAAACACATTAAAATAACCCGATTTTATTCCTCCCCCTTTACCTGGATATTTTGTTTTTATTCCCTTGGAATTCTATTTGAAAGTGAGCTAAATAAAGGCAGTTGCAACTTTCACCCCAATTACCTAGCAATTTTACTTATCCTATTTTTGATTTTTCAGAAATTCCGTGCCACTAACCCAATACCGTTTATAGTAATAATGATCGTTTGTTTTTTAATAGGACAAGCCAATATTATTCTTCAAAAAAATGAAGTGAGCGGAAAATATATTCTAACATCAGAAGGAGAATCACGCTTTTTAATTTCACTTGAAGAATATGAGCAAAAAGATTCAATTACAGCAAAAGCAGTAGGACGACTTTATTATTTAGAGAATGAAAAATGGGAAGATACTGGTATAAAATCGCTCCTGTATTTAGGTGGTCAAAAAGTTAATAGTCTTTCACAAAATGATTTTATCTTAGCGATGACTAAGTTTCACCCTATTGCTAATAAAAATAATCCAGGGGAATTTAATGCTATTAATTTTTGGAAAACCAAAGGAATCACTCATATCGGCTATTTAAAAGATGTTGATATTCTAGAAATAAAACGTTGTCAAGATAATTGGATCGATAACCAATTTGCACAATTAAGAAATAAGTTAAGTCAAATTCTAAAAAACGAACTAAATGGATCCAATTTAGCAATAGCACAGGCCTTAATTCTTGGTGACAAATCATTGTTAGACCAAGAAACTCGAAATAGTTTTGGGGCCACAGGTGCCATGCATGTATTGGCTGTTTCAGGACTTCACATTGGGATTATTACGCAACTTTTACTCTACCTATTTCAATTTTCAAGTAAACTAATTACTCGAAGAAACGCTGTCTTTATTACCGTTCTACTTCTTTGGGTATATGCTTTATTAACAGGATTTTCGCCTAGTGTCGTTAGGGCCGTATTCATGTTTTCAGTTTTAATCCTCGCGCAAGAAACAGGGGGCAATTACGCCCCAATAAACGTGTTATTCTTCACCGCATTTATTCTCATATTATTTAATCCATATGTTATTTATGACATCGGTTTTCAACTTTCTTATTTAGCTATGCTAGGAATTTATACGCTTTATAAACCGATTGCTGGATGGTACAGCCCCAAAAATAAAATACTCAATTACTTATGGCAAGGATCTGCAATCGGATTTGCTGCTCAAGCGATGACAGTTCCGTTAACACTCTACTATTTTCATCAATTTCCTAATTATTTCGCATTGACCAACTTAGGTATTATGGGTATATCAACCGTAGCTATGGGATTTGGTATGGGTATTTTTATTCTACATTACATCCCTTTTATTGGAAAAATAGCAAGTTTAATTTTAGCGTCATCACTCTGGTTAATGTTGCGGTTTTTACAATGGGTTGAGCACCTTCCTGGTTCAGTAGAATACGGATTTAATGTACCCTTATACCTCGTGCCATTCTTAATGCTTGCTATTTTTTTAATAATTGTAACTGATCGCACTAGCACCAAATGGAAATTATCAAGCGGCCTATTTATCGGCTTACTTTGTGTAATTTCCTATAATCGATATGAGCAACATAAAGAATCGCACATTTGTTTTTTTAACAACAATCAATTCGCAATGGCAATAAAAATAAAATCGCAAATCGTAGTTATTTATGATTGGAAAAATGCTAATAAAACAGATCAACTTACTAATTTGATTTCAAATTACACCAAATATTATCCTGGAAACGTGACATTTTTACCACTAAAAAAAGAAAATATTACCCTTCAAATCGGACACAATAAACTGAAGGTACATAAAGAAAAATCTGGGAAATTAATTGTTATAAACAATAAAGAGTATCGGCTTATCAATACGGAAGATTACCTAGTAAATAATACCACAAAAAAAAGTACCCTTTTCATGCCATGGATTAATCACAAGCAATCCTTAGCGAAAGGTGCTAAGATTTACAAAATGTAATTCTGGGTTTTTATTTTAATAGAGACCTTACTGCGCTTGCCGCATTAATGAAGCCACCAGTAATTGAAAGATCAGTCATTTTTCCAGCTTTTGCACCCGGAATGGTGATTGTTTTTTCATAAGGAATTGACGTTTTCATTAATAGCTCCCTCACTTGAACAGCTGTTAATTCAGGGAAATAACCACGAATCATTGCTGCAACTCCTGCAGCAGCTGGACAAGCCATACTAGTTCCGGAAGCATTACCATAAGCATTATTAGGTATCGTTGAATAAATATCTACACCCGGAGCAAATAAATCAACTGATGTTGCACCATAATTTGAAAATTCGGCAATTAACTTTTTAGCGTCTTTGGATGAACTACTTGCACCAACTTCTAACCAATTATTGGCAATCGAACCATCGTTTAATATTCTTGTTGGATAAGAATCTTGAAGATCTTTATTTTTTGCATCATTCCCTGCAGCATGAACAAAAAGCACATCATGACTAGCCGCATAACGAATTGCTTCATCGATAATTTCTTTGTTTGGCGTGTAATATTTACCAAATGACATATTAATTATTTTGGCCCCATTATCAACCGCATAATAAATCCCATTTGCAATATCCTTATCGCGTTCATCCCCATTTGGTACGACACGAATAACCATAATTTTTGCATTTTCAGCAATTCCCTCTATTCCAATTCCATTCCCCCTCTTCCCTGCAATGATTCCAGAAACATGCGTACCATGAAAGGCATCAGGTCCCTGATACCTATTACATCCGTAATACTTTTCTGTTAAATCACTCGGATTATCACCTACTAATGCAATACGTAAACTATCATCATGAATGTTTGCCATTTTCTTTTGACCTTCCGACATTGACATCGCAGAACTAATTTCTTTATCAAGATCTTCGGGTTTGTAGGCTAATAAAATAGCTTTCATACGAGTCTTTATTTTGGTTTCCGTTTCATTTTTAGGAATATATGCTTTGTTTGTAGCCTTAGAAAAAACACCGTTGGACGCTGATTTTACACTATCCATATAATTAGCTAGTAACTGAAGTCCTTCCGTTTGACGGGCAGAATTAGCAAGTTCCTTTAAATAAGTAGCTTTCATTTCTTTGTATTTCTTGTAACGAACGGCATCACCCACAGACAGATTATTGGTGTCTTTGTCTTTAAAATAGCGATCGTCACTGTAATACATTCTTGATAATTCAGAAGTTTCATCCGAAACATCTCCACCAGGGCCACCTAAAAAAGACCAACCGTGCACATCATCAATATATCCATTCTTATCATCATCAATTCCGTTTCCTGGAATCTCATCTTCATTAATCCATATTACCTCCTTCAGATCAGGATGTTCGGTATCTACACCGCTATCAATTACCGCTACAATTACTTCTTTTGCTTTTTTGCCCATTAAAAGTTTATAGGCCTCTTCAGCACCTACACCATATATTTTATCTTTTACAGGGTCTTTTAAATACCAATTTTCAGGTGCTTTTTTTTGGCCAAATGAACTAAATAGAATACTGAAAGAAAATAATAATAGGCTATATCTAATCATAATAAAAAAATTTATTTTAAAAATACAAATATATAAAAGGCTCAAGTAAAAGAATCGATAATTATAAAAAATTAACAAATTATAATAACCCTAATGTGAAGCAAAAAATTAATTTTGTGAAAAAGAAAACTAATGAGCGATATAAAAAAAGTGCAATGTTTAATTATTGGTTCAGGCCCTGCAGGTTACACCGCAGCTATTTATGCAGCTAGAGCAGATATGAAACCTTTATTGTATGAAGGCCTACAACCTGGAGGACAACTAACTACTACTAATGAAGTGGAGAATTTTCCTGGGTATCCAAACGGCATTACAGGGCCAGAAATGATGGTTGAATTAAAGGCACAAGCCGAACGTTTTGAAACAGATGTGCGGGCTGGATTTATCACAAAAGTTGACTTTGACGGAACAATTCATAAATGTTGGGCGGATGATGGAACAGAGATTCATGCGGAAACTGTTATTATTTCAACAGGTGCATCAGCAAAATACATAGGATTAGAAAGTGAACAAAAATATTTAAAAATGGGGGGAGGCGTTTCTGCATGCGCCGTATGTGATGGATTTTTCTACCGTGGACAAGAAACAGTTATAGTTGGTGCAGGAGATTCAGCTTGCGAAGAAGCACACTATTTATCAAAATTATGCACAAAAGTAACAATGCTTGTTAGGAAAAATGATTTCAGGGCATCAAAAATTATGGCTGACCGCGTTAAAAAAACAGCAAATATTGAGATTCTTTTTAGTACGGAAACCTTAGAAGTTTTAGGCGATGAGCATGGGGTAACAGGTGCAAAAGTGATTAACACCATCACTAAAGAAGAAAAGGTAATTCCATGTACGGGATTCTTTGTAGCCATTGGTCATCAGCCAAATACAGGGATTTTTAAAGATTACATCGACTTAGATGAAACCGGATACATAAAATATGCTCAGCCAGGTACAAGTAAAACGAATGTGCCGGGAGTTTTTGTATCAGGTGATGCTGCAGACAAAACCTATCGACAAGCAATAACTGCTGCTGGAACAGGTTGCATGGCGGCTTTAGACGCAGAGCGATATCTAGCTGCGAAACATTAAATTCTCCAAGGATCATAAATTCGACGGTGTTTGCCCAATTACTTAAATTAATAAGGATATCCTCTTTGTATATCATTGGTATTCTCTGAATAAACATGATTGTTCTAGAGAAAATGTCTCTATATTAAAATAGTTCGAAAATAATTCCCTTTTTTACTTGATAGAACACAAGTATAAATTAAATTTGTGCAAGATTTTTTGGAAAATCATTAGAGAGTAATACAAAATAGCCTTTTTAATGTTTTCAAATTATTTGATTATGAATGATTTATCTTGTTATTTCAAAATAAAATGGTAGAACAATCTTCGAGTTCAAATTACCTTCCACTGCTAATTCAAGTATTGATAGCTGGAGCTTTTGTAGTTTTTACTTTGTTTGTCACGCATATTCTCATGCCACGATTAAACTCTAAGAAAAAGGATGAGAACTTTGAATGCGGGATCGAATCACAAGGTAACGCAAGGTTTCCTGTTTCAATTCGTTATTTCATGACGGCTATTTTATTTGTCCTTTTCGATGTCGAAGTAATTTTCTTTTATCCCTATGCAGTTAATTTTTACGAATTAAAATTAGAAGGCCTTCTGGCTGTTATTATGTTTGTCAGCTTCTTTTTAATTGGTTTTCTTTACGTTCTTAAAAAAGGTGCTTTAGAATGGGAAAAATAGATAATGATAAGGTAATTAATGGGGAAGGTTATCAATTAACCACCCTCGACAAAGCAATTGGATTGGCAAGATCCAATTCTGTTTGGCCATTGCCATTTGCAACCTCATGTTGCGGAATTGAATTTATGGCTACCATGGGAAGTGCCTATGATATGTCAAGGTTCGGAATGGAGCGCTTGTCTTTCTCACCCAGACAAGCTGATTTACTAATTGTAGCTGGAACAATCTCCAAAAAACTTGGACCAATTCTTAAGCAAGTCTACGAACAAATGGCTGAGCCTAAATGGGTGCTTTCTGTTGGCGCTTGCGCTTCTTCAGGTGGAATTTTTGATACCTACAGTGTACTTCAAGGTATAGACAGAGTTATTCCAGTTGATGTATACGTACCAGGATGTCCTCCTCGTCCAGAACAAATTATTGATGGCGTAATGAATATCCACAAACTGGTAAAAAAAGAATCACTTCGTCGTCGTTATAGCTCTGAATATATGGATTTGATGAAGGAATATAAAATTGAAATGAAAGATCCAGATGTTAAATAACGAAGTACTTCTTGCGCAATTAGAAGGTCTTTTCACTTCTAACATACTAAGCTCCGAAATTAGTTTTGATATGCTGACGATAGAAGTACCCGCTACTTCAATCCATGAAATCATCGCACAATTACAAAAAGATGAAAACTTAAGTTTTGGATTCTTAACTTTAATTGGTGCCGTTCATTATCCTGATTCTACGGATCGTGAATTTGCAGTAGTTTACCACCTTGACAGCTGGAAAAATAATGTAAGACTTCGTTTGAAAGTCTTTTTGCCATTAAGTAATCCTTCCGTTGATTCAATAACAGATTTATTTCCATGTGCAAATTGGATGGAAAGAGAATCCTACGATTTCTTTGGAGTAATCTTTAACAATCACCCCGATTTAAGGAGAATTTTAAACGAGGATTCAATGGATTATTTTCCATTACGGAAAGAATATGCCTTAGAAGATGGGACGAGAGAAGATAAAGACGATCGCTTTTTTGGGCGTGTTTAATATACTAATATGAATAAGGAAAAAGAACATTCATACAACAGTCCATCGGAATTTTATAATTCCAAAGAAACCATTGATGGAGACATTGCGACTATTAATCTAGGTCCAACCCACCCAGCAACGCATGGTATTTTTCAAAATATCCTTAAAGTAGATGGTGAAAAAATTATTTCTTCAGAACAAACTGTCGGATATATTCACCGCGCTTTTGAAAAATTAGCGGAAAGGAGACCTTATAACCAAATTACACCTATTACTGATCGCTTAAACTATTGTTCATCGCCAATAAATAACTTGGGGTGGCATATGACAATGGAGAAATTACTTCAAGTTGAAATTCCGAAGCGTGTAGATTATATGCGGGTTATCATTATGGAATTAGCTCGAATTGCCGATCACCTTATTTGCGATTCCGTTATTGGGGTTGATACCGGTGCACTTACTAGCTTTTTCTATCCTTTCCAAGAAAGAGAGAAAATTTATGAATTGTATGAGGAAATTTGTGGCGCTCGTCTAACAACTAATATCGGAAGAATTGGCGGCTTCGAACGGGACTTTACACCTGTCTTCCACACCAAACTAAAATCATTTTTGAAAACTTTTCCAAAGGCTTTCGGTGAGTGGGATTCAATGCTGGCAAGAAACCGCATCTTTATGGATCGAACGCGTGGAACGGGTCCTATTTCTCCTGAAAGAGCACTAGCATATGGATTAACTGGTCCAAATCTTCGCGCAGCTGGTGTTGATTACGATGTGCGGGTTACGCACCCTTATTCTTCTTATGAAGATTTTGATTTTATTATTCCGGTCGGTGTCAACGGTGATACTTACGATCGCTGGATGGTGAGACAAGAGGAAATTCGTCAAAGTGTAAGAATCATAGAACAAGCATACGGAAATATGCCGGAGGGAAGCTATAAAGCAGATGTACCTGATTTTTACTTGCCAGATAAAGCAGATGTATATAATAATATGGAAGCGCTAATCTACCATTTTAAAATAGTAATGGGGGAAATGGAAGTTCCAGCTGGAGAAGTTTACCATAGTGTAGAAGGTGGAAATGGAGAATTAGGGTATTATCTTATTAGTGATGGAGGAAGAACGCCCTATAGACTTCAATTCAGAAGACCTTGTTTTATTTATTACCAAGCATATCCAGAAATGATAACCGGACAAACCATTAGTGATGCAGTAATTACCTTAAGTAGTATGAATGTAATTGCCGGAGAATTAGACGCCTAATATGAAAATAGAATCAAATAGCAATCAAAATACGGCTGAATTTAAAGGGTTCTCAAAAGAGACGCTTGCTAAATTCGATGAAATAAAAAATCATTTCCCGGAAGGAAAAGAAAAAAGTGCGATCATCAGAATGTTGCATTTAGCACAATCTGAAATTGGATGGTTAAGTACCGAGGGAATGGATGAAGTAGCGAAAATGTTGAATATTCAAACAATTGAAGTGTACGAAGTGGCAACGTTTTATACCATGTTTCATGTAAATCCAGTTGGAAAATACGTATTTGAAGTATGCAGAACAGGACCATGTATGCTGGTGGGTAGTGATAAAATTATTGATTATATACAAGAAAAATTAAATATTAAAGTAGGTGGGACAACTGCTGACGGTGCTTTTACACTAAAAACGGTTGAGTGCCTAGGTGCTTGCGGATACGCACCTGTATTGCAATGCAACTATAAATTCCATGAAAACCTCACCAAAGATAAAGTGGATGAACTAATTGAGGCATATCGTTCAGGAATAATTGAAAATTAAAAAGAATGAAAAACAGGAAATTACTTCTTGAAAATGTGCATATCCCTGGGATCGAAACATTTGATGTCTATCGAAAGAATGGTGGCTACCGCTCTGTTGAAAAAGCATTGAATAGTATGACTCCAGATGAAGTCGTGGAGGAAGTTAAAAAATCAGGTCTGCGAGGACGTGGGGGTGCAGGATTTCCTACTGGAATGAAATGGTCTTTCTTGGCGAAACCGGAAGGTGTTCCTCGTTATTTGGTTTGTAACGCTGATGAATCAGAACCTGGGACTTTTAAAGATCGTTATTTGATGGAAAAAATTCCTCACCTTTTGATAGAAGGAATGATAACGTCTAGCTATGCCTTGGGTGCTAATACTTCGTATATCTACATCCGTGGTGAATTTATGTATATTCTACATATCCTTGAAAAAGCAATAGCTGAAGCCTATGATAAAGGTTTCTTGGGAAAAAATATATTGGGTAAAGGGTATGATTTAGACCTGTTTGTTGTCCCTGGTGGTGGTGCATACATTTGTGGAGAAGAAACAGCTTTACTCGAATCGTTAGAAGGAAAAAGAGGAAATCCACGTATCAAACCTCCATTCCCAGCTGTAAAAGGTCTCTGGGGATGTCCAACCGTTGTGAATAATGTGGAATCATTAGCAGCGGTTGTTCCAATTGTCAACGATGGAGGCGATTCGTACGCAGCTATTGGGATTGGCCGAAGTACAGGTACTAAATTAATTTCAGCCTGTGGAAATCTTGTTAAACCTGGCGTGTATGAAATTGAAATGGGTTTATCAGTAGAAGAATTTATCTATGGAGATGACTATTGCCAAGGAATTGCTAATAACAAAAAACTTAAAGCATGCGTACCTGGTGGTTCTTCAGTGCCTATCCTACCCCACTACCTCGTAACAAAAACAGCAAGCGGTGAAGATCGTTTAATGTCTTACGAAAGTTTAGCGGATGGTGGATTTGTTTCTGGGTCAATGCTAGGCTCTGGTGGATTCATTATTTTTGATGAAGATCAATGTATTGTTAGAAATACTTGGAATTTTACCCGTTTTTATGCACATGAGTCTTGTGGCCAATGTTCGCCATGTAGGGAAGGAACCGGATGGATGGAAAAGGTGCTTCACCGTTTAGAAAATGGTCACGGAAATATCAGAGATATTGACTTATTAGCAGAAATAAATAAAAAAATTGAAGGCAATACGATTTGTCCTCTTGGTGATGCCGCTGCTTGGCCTGTTGCTGCTGCTATTCGTCATTTTAGAGATGAGTTTGAATGGCATGTTACCAATAAAGACGAAGCAATAACAAGGAATTATGGCTTGAGTAAAGAACCGCTGATTGCATAGAAAAAAGATAAGATGAAAGTTACTATTGACGATATTACAATTGAAGTTGAAGCAGGAACGACCATTCTAAATGCAGCGCGTAAAATTGGTGGTGAAGTGGTGCCACCTGCTATGTGCTTTTATAGTAAATTACCCGGAACTGGAGGTAAATGCAGGACTTGTTTAGTGGAAGTGGCCGCTGGATCAACAGCAGACCCAAGACCAATGCCTAAATTAGTGGCGTCGTGCTCTACGCCTATTATGGATGGCATGATTGTGAAAAACAAAACAAGTGAACGTGTCCATGAAGGAAGAAGTGCAGTGGTTGAATTCCTATTGATTAATCATCCCTTGGATTGCCCAGTTTGTGACCAAGCTGGTGAATGTAATCTTCAAGACTTAGGATATGAACACGGTTCGGTAAAAACTCGTTACGAGGAAGAACGAAGGACTTTTGATCCAATCGATATTGGCGATAAAATAAAATTACACATGAACCGATGCATTCTATGCTATCGATGTGTTGAAGTAGCTAATCAATTAACAGAAAAACGAGTGCATGGAGTTCTTCACCGAGGTGAACATGCTGAAATAAGTACCTTTATTGAACAAGCGGTTGATAATGATTTTTCTGGAAACATGATCGATGTATGTCCTGTTGGGGCATTGACGGATCGTACTTTTAGATTTAAAAGTCGCGTGTGGTTCTTAAAACCAATGGAGGCTGAATGCGATTGTAAGAAATGTGCAGGTAAGGTCGTTTTATGGATGTTCGGACAAGAAATTTACCGTGTAACGGGTCGCAAAGATCAGTATGGCGAGATCGAAACAATCGATGATAAAACTGCTTGGATTTGTAACGAATGCCGCTTCGAGAAAAAAGATCTTTCAAAATGGAAAGTTATTGGTCCGCGTGTTATTGACAGACACTCTGTTATTTCGCAAGGAAAATACGAAACTAGCATTACACCATCAATTAAAAAAATCAATTAATGGATACAGGATTATTAATTGAAAAACTGATTTTAGCATCCCTGCTTTTTGTTGTATCATTAGGTATTGCTGCCTATTCCACCTACTTTGAAAGAAAGCTTGCCGCATGGATTCAAGACCGTGTTGGTCCGGATAGAGCTGGACCATTTGGTATTTTACAGCCTATTGCTGATGGAGTAAAAATGTTCATGAAAGAGGATTTTACACCAACAGCTGCGGATAGATGGTTATTCATTTTGGGTCCTGGTATTGCTATGTTTACTGCCTTAATGACAAGTGCTGTAATTCCCTGGGGAACAGATCTTTCACTTTTTGGTAGAACCATATCATTACAAGTTGCCGATGTGAATATTGGCATACTTTTCATCTTTGGAATAATTTCTATCGGTGTTTATGGAATAATGATCGGTGGTTGGGCCTCCAATAATAAATATTCGCGATTTGGGGCCATTCGAGCATCTTCCCAAATGATCTCGTATGAATTAGCAATGGGTATTTCCGCGATCACAATTATCATGATGTCTGGTAGCCTTGGCTTAAATGATATCGTGAAAGCACAACATGGTATGAATTGGAACATTTTCTATCAACCTGTTTGCTTTATCATTTTCTTTGTTTGTGCATTAGCGGAAACAAATCGTGCTCCTTTTGATCTTCCAGAATGCGAATCGGAATTAATTGGGGGATATCATACGGAATATAGTTCGATGAAATTAGGCTTGTTCTTGTTCGCAGAATATGTTGGAATGTTTGTCTCTTCAGCTGTTATTGCTATTCTGTTTTTTGGAGGATATAATTTCCCCGGAATGGATA
>Ga0214919_10005421_pt1 | contig 18131 bp, 35 predicted proteins | sample LL1503_MetaG_FD_177994 | JGI IMG/M metagenome (GOLD analysis project Ga0214919, IMG submission 177994) | Freshwater microbial communities from Lake Lanier, Atlanta, Georgia, United States - LL-1503 | ecosystem: Environmental > Aquatic > Freshwater > Lake | place: USA: Georgia | collected...
TCCAATCCTTTTCTGGATTTACTCCCTCGTATTTAAGATATTCTCCGTTTTCGTCTGTAGGAGGGTACAACCAGCAGTATTCGTTATCCAATCCAATCATCATTTTTTCATACCAATTTTCACCTTGAAACAATGCCACTAAAAATTCATCATTTTCTAATGCATCTGGTCGTAATTGTTTTATGATTTCGCTCGCTTTAAATTCCAAAGAGCCAATTTTTATTGGAAGATTCAATTCATCGATTTCGCCCAACAAAAGCTCATCTAATTGTACTGGAGTAAGTTCATCAAATACTCGTTTACGATACATTTCTTGAATATCTTTCATCTCATTCTCCTTGGTTAAAGTTCTCGTTACACAATGACTGTCTTGATCTCGTTTGTTTGGGGAAAGATTTACAAATTCATAATGATTTCTTCACTAAGAAATACTACTGGATGACCAAGAGTCTCTGCTGCCTCTTGGAAGTTATCGATAAACTCAATTAAGCCATCAATGTGTTCTTTTTCTTCTTTTGTCAATCTGTCGCTAAAAAACAAATGAAGTATTGTTTCTTTTTGTTTGCACAATAATTTCCAGTCAGTCTTATCAAACATCTTCATCTATATCTCCTTATGCTGCTAATGGTAATGGTGTTCCGTCACCGTCATAATCAAAACCTTCACATTCATCTTCGTCATTGAAATCATCGAGAATTTCATCAAGCATATCATCGAGTAGTTCGTCATCAATCATTTTTAGACTCCTTAAGTTTTTTGATTTCTTCACGCAACATTTCATTTTCCTCACGCAATCTTTTCATTTCTTTTTCATTTTGTTTAGCCACAAATAGAGCAAGATGATCCTTGCTCCACGATTGAAGATGTTTGATTTCTTCTTCATTGATCATTTTTGATCTCCTACAATCTGCCAATTGCCATTTCTTATTCTTCTACTGTAATCGCAACCAAATCTTGGATATTCCTCTACAAATTTTTTAGCTTCAATTTTTGTAGCAAAGATTAATTCTTCATTAGTTCTTTGATTTACCATTGGATACCAACCTCCAATTTTTTCATCGAATGTCCAAACTTTACACATTGCTAATACTCCTCTGGTTCAATTGTTTCGCCCATTTCCTCAAGTTCCCTTCTACCATTTTGTCCGCTTTCACTCCAGCCACAATAACATCTAGCCAAGTCTTTATGACTGGAACATTCTTCGCATACCCAAGCTGCACAATGCTTGGAGTAGAAGAAGTCGTTTCCGCATTCACACTTTTCCATGATCATCTCCTTGGTTAAGGTTACACAATGACTGTCTTGTTGTTTCTAGTTTGGGGAATAAAAAAATCCCGCACCTTTAAAAAAAGATGCGGGATTTAGGGAACTGACACAACCTAGCTTTAATCGCCCAAATATAAAGTTTTGGTTATGCCAGTTGGCTTAGAAATTAACCTGCGAATTGTAATTTCTTTCTTCCTCTATGCAATTTTATTTTGGCTTGTTGGGCGACTTTTACAAGTGTGGGCAAGCTAATCGAAAGTTTTTCTTTTCGTTTGCCTTTTTCAAATTGCACACCCTCAATCAGTAGGCGATCTCTGGTAGCAGTTAAGCCACCACAGGTTCTGATTAAGCTTACTATCACTCTGTTGATCTTTCCTTTTAGAAAGATCGACTGTCCTTTGGGTCTTCCAACTTTCTTAGACATAATAATGTCCTTTCTGATTATTTAAAACTTCTCACCCACATAGACTGTATTAAACTTTCTTATTTGGGGAAAAATAATTTAAATCATCTATATTATAGTTTAGGACAAAAAAAGGACTTGTAACTTAAAATTATAAGAAATTTTTAAATTATTTTAAAAAAGGGGATTTATGAAGCGTTACGATAAATTTGACTATTTAACAAATAAAATGAATAAGAAGAAGATTGAAGAAGATAAGGCTAAGAAGGATAAGGTTGAAAAGCCAGTTCCAAAAGTTAAAAAAAAGGTTAAGTCTGTAGATTCAGAGCCAAAGAAAAAACCTAAAAAAACAAAAAAAGAAGATATACCAATTACTAAAAATTCAGAAGTAAGGATGAAAAAGTCAGGTATTGAAGTCTTCCCACTTAGTGAAAAGGGTGGGGTTGAAGTCTTCCCATTAAGTACACAACCGCAAAAGATTAGTTTATGGGAAAAGATTAAACTATTTGTAAAGTCCTTTAAGAGACAGTAATACTGTTGGAACAGAAAAGAACCTTGCTGGACCAATTGGTAGAAAGAACCACCACAATCCAACTATCAAAGAAATGAAACACAAGGTTTTTCCTAACCATGTTGGAAGTATAATTGTTAATCCCCAAGAAATAGGACCAATTAAAATTATTGAGAAGAACAACATCGTTACTAACAAAGCTAAAGATTCCATGAACCTATCTAGGAATTTCTCGATTCAAAGTTGAAAAAATTTTTCAAGTTTCATGTCATTTATCCGGGTAGCTACAGGAAAAATCTTGTGCGGTTGTGTACTGAATGGTGGTTAGAAATAAAGCCAAGGTTTAATCCCTTGGCTTTTTCGTTAAGTTGATTTAAAGTTGCTGTTGTTTTCTACGAAGTTCTGCCAATCTTCTTCAAATTCTGTTTCAATTTTATCTGTCGTAAAACGCTCTGCCCACTCAACGACTTTGAACGATTCATTTAGTTTGCCAATATCAGCACCACACTCATGAATTTCTGTTCCATCTTGATTCGACAAATACACAGATAACTGTCCGTCAGGATCGTTGACTAACTTTACAGTCCAACTACCAACAGCGACATCTTTTAATTCGTAATTCATTTCTATTTTCCTTGCTTTTGGTTATCACGATCAATATTTAATTTGTCCTTGACTACACCTTCAACAAAATGGTTTAGTCGTTCTAAAGATACGATGCTGTCTTCGCAGTCATATCCATAGCTTTTGATAAGCTTGTAAACTTCATCTCCAAGTCTGATAATATCAGAATTACTCGCACAAAACTTCTTCTTAATCATTTCTATTCTCCTTGCTTTTGGTTATCTGGACAGTTGTGAAAAAATTCATAAGCATCTTCAAATTCGGCTTTAGAAAAAGGAAGTTTGTTGTCAGAACAAAATTCCATAAATTCGTATTCAAAAAATCTCTTCTTCCAACCCTCATCAAAGCCAGTTAGGAAAATAGAATGTAAATCTTCCGTTTGACTTTGATTAAGTTTTGATGAAATCAACATCAATCACTCTCTTTCTTTACGAGTCTTACTGAATGGACCGTGACATTTGACTTTCCATATTTTGTTTCAATAATATGTCTGGCAGAAGTCGATGAGGTAGCTCGAACAATATCGGAAGTTCGAGAGTAAGGTTTCTTTATTGAGAAAGAAACCTCATACTCGTTTAATTCAATGGCTCTAACGATAGCTGGCATATCAAACATTACAGTCTTCCTCCACATTCGGGACCAAATCCAGTTTTAATGCTTTCTGGATGCGTTAATTTCCTACCGCAAGCACCACAACGACCAGAGTGATGGACTTCAAATCCAGCATCGGTAATGCCTTTGGTTTCGTTCTTCCAGACAAGGTTGAGAACTCGTTTGAGAACCTTGTAGGAGGTGGCGGTATCGTTGACCTTGCTCTTGGCGGTCAATCGTACATCTGCGTTTGTTTTGTCCAAGATACCCAAATAGGAGTAGCTGGATTCATTGTCAGGTCCGGTCAAGAGACTTACGAAGTAGATGTCTCCACCTTGGTTTGATTCCTTTTTGGACACTTTGTAAGTCCAATGGGAAGGATGACCATTTTGGGAAGCCCAAGAAGCATCGTTTTCGATGGTGATGGTTGCCTTGCCAGCCAAAACAAATTCTTTACTGATCATGATTTAATCCCCTTTATGTTGGGAAGTAGATTAGGCTAACTGTTAGCTGTTATCTGTTTCCCTTACATAATGACTGTCTTGAAGTTTGCAGTTTGGGGAAGAAATTTATACAAAATCAAAATCTTCGCCTTCTGCATTTCTTGCAGGTCTATTTCTTCTAGTTGAAGATTGAACTGCCCTAATCTGATCGGCAGTAAAAATAGCACCTGTTAAAATAGCACCTGCTAAAATAGCATCACAATAATTAGAACCTCTTAAATCAGCACCTGTTAAATCAGCATTTGTAAAATCGGCATTTGTTAAATCAGCATTTCTTAAATCGGCATTTGTTAAATCAGCATATGTTAAATCGGCACAATTAAGATTAGCTCTAGAAAGATTAGCACCAACCAGTTTTGTGCTAAAGAGAATAGCACTTTTCAGATTAGCACCTTCAAAAATTGAATTAGTGAAATTAGCAAATTCTGCATTAACACGATACATATTTGTATAAAGAAAAGTAGAAGCTCCAGCTTCGGCATACTTCATAAAAACTTTATTCATATCAGCATTATTTAAACATGAAAGTTCAATTTTTACAAAATACAAATTAGCACCTGTTAAATCACAACGAGTCAGGTTTGCACCACCCAAAATTGTTCGCTGTAAATTAGCCTTTGTCAAATCAGAACCTGTTAAATCGGCACGAATCAAATTGGAATAACTAAGATTAGCATATCTTAGATTGGATCGAGTCATAACGGCATTTCTAAGCTCTGCACCAATCAGATTGGCACGATTAAGCTTTGCACCAACCAATGAATTGCCATTGACCTTCTTTATTATCTTTTCATTGAAGTTCTTGATATTAATCATAAAATCCTACTTTTTTAACAGATTTTAAATCCACCACTATTTTCCAAGAAGTTAGCAAATTCAATTTGAGGAAGAAATTTATACAAAATCAAAATCTTCGCCTTCTGCATTTCTTGTGGGTCTATTTCTTCTAGTTGTAGGTTGAACTGCCCTAATCTGATCACCAGTAAAAATAGTACCTGTTAAAATAGCACCTGCTAAAATAGCATCACAATAATTAGAACCTGTTAAATCAGCACCAGACAAATCAGCATTTGTAAAATCGGTATTTGTTAAATCAGCACTTCTTAAATTAACATCTCTTAAATTAGCTCTAGAAAAATCAGCACCAACCAGTTTGGCTCTGCAAAGAGTAGAACCTTTCAGATTAGCACCTTCGAAAATTGAATTGGTGAAATCAGAATCTGCTGCATAAGTACAATACATATTTGCATAAAGAAAAGTAGAAGCCCGAACATTCGAATCTCTCAGATTAATCCCACACATATCGGCATTATTTAAACATGAAAAATCCATCTCAACACCATTCAGAAAAGCTTGATACAAATCGCAACGAGTCAGGTTAGCATGATCCAAATATGTTTCATATAATTTAGCACCTGTCAAATCAGAACCTGTTAAATCAATCCAACTCAAATTGGCATTTCCTAAATTTGCATATCTTAAATTAGATCGAATCATAATGGTTTTTCTAAGCTGCGCACCAATCAGATTGACACGATTAAGCTTTGCACCAACCAATGAATTGCTATTGACCTTCTTTATTATCTTTCCAAATCCATTCTTGATATTAATCATAAAATCCTACTTTCTTAACAGATTTTAAATCCACCACTATTTTCCAAGAAGTTAGCAAATTCAATGACATTTTCTTCTGAGAAATAATACCAAGTAGATGAATCTTGGCTCTCTCCATATCCATCGCAACCATTGCACCAACCAATATTTCTGCCAAGCTTATCGGCAAGTTCCTTATCTAATTCCTTAGTTGCGTAACCAAACAAAACTCCCTTGTCATCATCTCGTATTCCAGTACCATTGCAATTTTCGCATTTTACTTTGGGTTTAGACTTCTTGGCTTCATTGAATTTGTTTTCATATTCTTTGATTTTTCCAAAAGCAAAATCTTTTTTAATAGCCATAGCAAGTTTCAATGATGCTACTTTTCCAAGACCATCACCATCATTAGTATGCCAAGCTTTGCATTTAGATGTCAAAGTTGGATAAGTTTTTTTAACAAAAACAGCTAATGGTCGCCACCACCAAACATTGTTGCGGAAATATTCGCCAACTGGGTTCAGTGGTTTTTTACCATACAAATCCATACCCATGATTCATCTCCTTAGTTTGTATTACCGATCACACTATGACTGTCTTGTTGTTTACTGTTTGGGGAAGAATTTAACTACCATAGAAATGTTTTTCTTGTTCATCTTCTAATGCTTCTAAATCCATTTCTGTCTTTTCTGAAAACTCTTCAATACTTTGTGTGACTGATTCTCTATTTTTTTCATTAGCTAAATCTTTAATTTTAAATTTAATTGCATTGCCTGTGCTTATGTGTGCAATCCTTATTTCTGGTTCTTCTATATCAATAATCCATTCATAAAGATATTCAACAAACATATTGCCAACAGCTTCTTTTAAACTTAACTGTGTTTCAATTTCTTCTTCATTGAATCCTTTGTAGTTTCCAGTATCGGGATTATATTCATTAAAAGGATAAAGAGAACAACAATAAGTACCACCTCTAATGCTGTGATACGAATCATATGATCTGAAACTATAATACGATTCTAAATAATCTAATTTAAACTTATTAGGAATCTTTTTATCACCTATATTAGATAATAATTTCATCTCTGACATTATTCGAGACATCTGGTTTGACGGATATCCATCAAACTGTAAATATTGTCCAACATAACCCGCAGCTTGCGGGAATAAGTGCATTGATCGTGTACCCATGATTCATCTCCTTAAGCAATTGAAAGTTGTTTACGCTTCGCCAACACCGCACTATTAGCCTTCTTACCAGTATCGAAATATCCAACATAGTGCTTTTTTCCATTCATCGAGAATTGGGCAACAAACTTATTCTCGCTGACCTTTACAACATTTTTAAATCCAGAATGGTTATTATTCTGAATCTTACGACCACTAAGAAATTCGCTTTGAGTGCAAACTTCAAGATTAGATAGACTGTTGTTAAGACCATCACCATCTTTATGTTTGACGATCTTGCCATCGATCTTTTTGCCAGATAGAATCATTACGATCCTATGGGCAGGGAAATTTACCGCCCTACCTCTATAGCCAACCTTAACGATGTGATACTTGTTGCTGCCAAAAATCTGGACAAATCCAGCTTCCTTTCCAGCAAATAGAGTGTTGAAGTTTCCAGTTGCATTTTCTCGTTTTTTCCAACGCAAACCTGTTTTGGAAGTCTTATCGATCTCTAATACTTCTTTGAAGTATTTATGAGGTATGCCATTCTCCAACATCGTATTCTCCTTGTTAAAGTTACTTGTTACACTATGACTGTCTTGTCTTTACCAATTTGGGGAAGGTTATTTTGCAACCTTTTTCCTTTTCTCTTTCTCTTGGAAGTTTGGATGAAATCTGGAAAGATGTTTCGTAGCTGTTTCTACTGGACAACTTTTTCCATTCCAATCAATGATTGCCAATTTCTCTTTTCCAAATTCAGCTTTGTTTGTAGAAAAGATTTCTTGGATTTCTTGATTAGAAAACTCCTTTCCAGAGTCAACTTCATTCTCCAAAATATCAACCAGTATCGCAAACGCATCCAATTGATGGTTAGCGGTAAAGATATGAGGACTTGATAACTTCTTGGTATCATCCGTAAAAATACAAATAATCTTCTGCATCCTGCTTCTCCTAAAGAAAGTTAAATAACAAACTTACCAAACATTAATCTCATTATCCCACATTGCAATACTTCTTTCGTATTCTTCGTCACTTTTTCTATCCAAGTGACAATTGATATTGCTTTTTAAAACAGTAGTTAAAAATTCAGCAACCGCTTCCGAAAGACAACGATATTCTCCAAATTCAACAAAAACTTCTTCATCTGGATATTCTCTATTGTTTGACGATAGGGTCTTGGTTGCATAAAGACTCCAACCAACGACTTCTTTTACAGATACAATAGTCGAAGCATCCATGACGATAGGACATAGATGTATTCCATCTGCTGTAATTTCTTCATCAACAATCTCGACCTTATTGTTCGGTAAGAACTTATCAAACAATTCTTTTGTAAGTTGAAATGCTTTTGGCAATTCAATTGCAAATACTTGTTCTGGATTCTCCAACTTGATTCTCTTTGTTTCTCTCGACATTTTGATTCTCCTTGTTAAGTGTTACTTTAAAATGATTGCTTGCAATCGTTCTAATTCTTTCTTCATGTCCTTGATTGATAAACTTAAATAATAATCATCACTTACCCATCTTCTATCTTTGTTCACAATCGCAATCAATTGATTATTTAATTCAATCTTTTCATTCGATGGATTATCTGCTTCATTCCAAAGTTTTGCTTTTCTACAAGCTTTTTTAAAATGATCATTTCCAATTAATTCATCAGCGAGAATTAATCCATTTTTACTAATTAAAGATTTTGTATCGTATCCATTTGCTTCACGCAAAATGTTGCTGTAACCATCATGTTCTTCAACCTTAAACCTTCCGAATTGCTTTTCCTTCACATTATTCTCCTTGTTAAGTGTTACAAGACCACCAATTAAATCCAAATTCTATATCGTTCCGCACGAATGAAGAAGACTTGTCAGTTCTTGCTTATATTTTTCTTCCGACCACCAACAAAACTGATCTGGATCAGAATCTCTAAATTTGTCAGAACCACCATCATACTTGAAAGTGATAGTTCTAGAGGAAACATTCCAATAAAAATATCCTGCGGAAATTTTATCGTCATCGAAGTTTTCGTATTCTTTATGAACAGGATGAGTCAAAATAGCAAGAAAACTTTCGGTGAAAATTAAGTTTGGTATATTAACATTACGAACAATACTATCGTCACTCTTTTTGAATGTCCAACCTCCTTCGATAATTAATTCGTCAACTGCATCTTCTTTTCCCAAATCTGGATTTATCGACTTGTCTATTATTTTTAATGTTTCTTTGCTGAGTTTCAACGCAACATAGTCTACAGTAGAACCGCTAATTCTTTTCCCATCATCTTCTCGTTCCCAAGCTTCGGAATAACAAATGCGAACTTCAGTTATCCCTGCATTTTCTAATTTATCAAATGTTTCAACATAGTCTTGACTCGTTATACATTCCTTCAGATCATTCATTTCGATTCTCCTTGTTAAGTGTTACTATGACTGTCTTGGTATTTGTTGTTTGGGGAAAGAATTTAATCTTCAGAACCATCCTTATACTTTATACTCTGAATTTCATCAACACTAACTTCAAAGAATCTTTCACCAAGATAAACTGGTTGAAATAAACTACCTCCTCGAAACGCATAAAGGTACTTTACTTCTACAACTGCTCCTACTTTTGGAATGTCGAAATTAGCTGGAATTGTAACATTGCCAACACCTATAACATCACCATGATCAATGGTAACACTTCTCTTGTTTACTTTGGTTACAATGCAACGATCCATCAATCCAATGCTAACACTTCTCTTGCTGTTTACTTTGGTTACAATGCAACTACAAGATTGCCAAAATTTGTATTTCAGATAGTCGCCACCGCTTGCTGGTCTACCAACATAGTATTTCGCACCCTTCATTTTAAAGACAACTCCTTCCTTGGAATCTTTTACGCTATTGTAAAAACCTCTTTTAAAATGGGTAGCAGTATCCTCATTGATACCATATGCCCTGACAAGTTTGATATTTTTACTTCTCATAAAATACAAATTTAAAAATGAAGTCAATAAAATATATCTTTCTTCATATCCTTTTTGTCTTAAATCTGCTCCCATGTGAGTCATATCAAAAACATGAAATACTTCACCAACAAGTTCTCCATCGAGAATTACTTCTGGAACATCAGCAATTATTCGAGCAAATGCTGTCGTAATTTTTTCATTTATTGGAACTTCCCTTCCTGTCCGATTATAAGCCTTAACAGTAGGATCAAAATTTTCATCTCTTTTAATTTCAATCATATACCTAACACCATCCATCTTCTCTTGCATAACCCAATCATCATCATTGATTAGTTCTTCAGCTTGAGATTCGTCAATGGGATTAAGTAGAACGCACTTACTTACTGGAACTTCTTCTGTTGGTGCAATTACTTGAATTGATGTTGATGTATTGCTGGCAGAAATTCTATATCCCTTTTTTGTTTTCTCACCCACCAACTTGTTGAATATTTTTTCTGCTTCGGAAAAGGAAACTGGTTCGTTTGTCTTAGTTCCAGTTTGTAAGGAATTGCCCCTTCTTCCGTAAGAGAAGTTGACGACATACATTCCGCTTCCTTGAACTTCTTCAATTACTACATTGTAAACTTTGTCGCTTGAACCTTCCTTAAACCATAAGCTAGTTTCTTGTACGACTACTTGCATTTTATGCTCCTGTTAAAAGTTACCGATCACAATATGACTGTAATGTTCTTTGCTGTTTGGGGAAGAATAATCTCGATTCAAAGTTGAAAAAATTTTTCAAGTTAACTCGTGTCGTCATGCCTTCATTAACCTTTGATATTTACATAAGTCATTGTTGCATAAAGACTTACATCAGAATTAGAGCTACAGGTAGCTACATCCGGGTTGTCCGGCTCATCTTGTGCGGTTGTGTACTGAATGGGTAGAAACGAAAAAACCAAGGCGATTAACCTTGGCTTTTTTAAACTTGTCGATCAAACAAAATCCGCATCTTCTACCAAACAAAATCCGCATCTTCTACAATCTTACCATCTTCTCCAATGATGTAACAAGTTAAAATTCCTTCTCTTTCATTGTAATAGTCATCAGTTGGTGGGTACACATCGATCTTAACTCTTTTAGTTCTTAGATTAACTTCAATCGATCCATACTCACCTTTGACTTCATCAATATCAGTTTGGTTAAGAATTACAACAAAACAATTTTCATAAAATTCTTCATAATCTATATTCTCATCATCTACCATTTTTCCTTTTTTGTTAGTAAATTGAAGTTCAAATGCTTTGAGTTTAAAATGACACAATACATCAAACACCTTTGGATTTATCTTTACGAACTCATCAATAAACTTTTTTAGGTTTGGTTCATTTGGCATATTGAAACTCCTTTATGTAAAAATCAAACCAAATCCGCATCTTCTCCAACCTCACCAACTTCTCCAATAAGATAAGTTTCTTCTCCCTGATGACGAGAAACATTGATCTTAACCCTTCTAGTTTTTAGATTTATTTCAATCTCTCCAGAACTACCATCATTGTTGAAATCTGCACGACCATCATGTTCAATAATAGATTCAAAAATAGAATGAAAATCAAAATAACATTTTAAATTTATAGGCTTACCTTTGTTGTTTAAAACGCAAAGGTCATCAAAATGATCAAAGCTACCATCGGCACCAAAAAAGGTACAAGATAAAGTCTTCGCCTTTGGATAATCTTTGATAAAACTATCCAATTGATCTTCTATGGTAATCTTTGTATTTTCATCAAACATATTGAAACTCCTTTATGTAAAAATCAAACCAAATCTGCATCTTCTCCAACCTCACCATCTTCTCCAATGAGATAAGTATTATCTCCCTGCGGAATTTCTTGCATTTCATAATAAGAAACATTGATCGTAACCCTTCTGGTTTTTAGATCAATTTCAATCTCTCCACAACTACCATCATTGTTGAAATCTGCACGATCATCATGTTCAATAATAGATTCAAAAATAGAATCAAAATCAAACTCACTTCCAAAATCTATAGGCTCATCTTTTTTGTTAAAAGCACAAATGTCACAAAACGATTCGAAGCTATCACCAGAACCATTAAAGGTACAAGATAAAGTCTTCGCCTTGGGATAAGCTTTGATAAAACTATCCAATTGATCTTTGATGGTAAGCTTCGTATTTTCATCTGACATATTCAAACTCCTTAAAAAGAAAATTCAATTGTTTTAGGTTCGCCAGTAATACTCTTTTTAGTGGTAGGTGGTTCGCCCATACCATTATTCATCCAACCAGTAAGCTTCATTTCGCAAAGGTAATCCATTACATTGGGAAAGAATCTGAACTTATAATCTTCGTTTATATGCTGTTCGCATATGCGATAGATTGATACTGTCTTTCCATCACTATTTGTAATGAATTTACCGAAGACCACTTCCATCACTTCATGTATCCAGAAGTGATTGTGGGTCAAGGCACGATGCCTGTTGTCGCCACAATACTTTTTTGAGCAATCCATCTTCTCATGGATTGCAAAGTAGTCTTCCCACTTCCCGCCAAATTTCTTGGCGGTAGACATGGCATGAGCCATTGGTTCTGCCATTTTAGTTCTCCTTGGTTATTGTTCTCACCACACTATGACTGTCTTGTCTTTTCAAGTTTGGGGAAGAATTTAATCATCATCATTTTCTGATGTGATTGTTGGTGTTCCAATAACAGGATGGGTAACTGTTGCTGGCAAGAACTTTTTGCGAAGTTCTTGCTTTGCTAGTTCTGGCATTCCTGCATCTTCCAGCAAGTTAGCCAGCTTCCATTCCCAACCTACACTTTCATTATGTTTCTCAATCGCACTATCGCACCTCTTTATTCCAAACAGCAAGCAATTAACGAATGTTTGGATTTCTGCAAGGTCTAGTGTGCCATGATACAATCTTATTTCCATCGTTCTATATTTTGGCAATGCGGTCAAATTGATTGCTGAATAACGATTGCTACTTCTGATCTTTTCGTAAAAATCAACTTCAGATTCATAAGGACAGAACCTATTGTTTCTTCTTGAAGGTTTAGCCAAGCTGAACAAGAAGTTCTGCATTCTCTGCAATGAGAAGTAGGTAGCTGCTGGATTTCGACCAGTACAAACCCTATGATCCAGATGTATATGAAGACCACAGCTATCGTTGACCTCTGCCTTGCATTTTTTGAGACAACTGATAACTACATTGAGGTATCGCTTCCAATACTTTTGTGGCATCAAAATCACCATTTCAAGGCAAGTTTGACCATCACGATTAACCTTGATTGAACCATCAGATTTAAACCTACAAATGCGGTGCAAAGAATATCTTGCAGTAATCTCATAGATTGTTTGTTTGTTGTAATCTGAAACAAATTCAATCTCCATCCCAATATAGGGAAGGTTCTGTTTTGGCTTTTTGTTTCTTTCTAACGATTCGACTCTGGAAGCCATTGTCGTTGCATCTACATTGGTTTCGTATCGAAATTTGATTCCTGTTGGTGCTGGCATCTTAACACTCCTTAACTTTACTGTTTGAGGGAAAAGCTTTTTAGCTTTTTAACACCCTCTTGATACTATGACTGTCTTGTTGTTTCCTGTTTGGGGAAGAAACTTATTACAGTTTCAACAATTCTTTCAATCGACTAATTTCTTTAGGATCGCTGTATTTGAATCTTTCCATGATGTCAATTTTATCGCCAATGCTTAAAATTCGTTCTCTGCTGACATCTGCTATTCTTCTTGGATTATGATTAAAAATATAATGTAAAAACGAAATATCCATTCTTACATCTTGTCTAACCATCGAAGATTCAATTCTACCTAAATCCTTTGCAATAAAAACAATTGCTTTTGGATTGAACGAAGTTCCAAAGAAAAATGTTAGAGAAGTAAAAAACTCTTTTCTTTTTTTGAAAATCTCTATTGGTTCATTCTTCTTAGATGCAAGTATCTTTATTTTTTCAACCGAAGAAGCAATAGTAACTGGTTCAATAGGATCACCATCTTCATCCGCTTCAACAATTGCTCTCTGTAAATTAAGCACGAAGTCAGAAGCATCGTGAATAGTAATCTTCAATTCATTGTTCATAATTTTAATTAAATCAGCACTATTGCGAGGTGCAGATGGAGACAGCATTCTTTCAGACAACATAGATTGTCTACATTTTAATTGTTCTATCGATATCATTTTTATTCTCCTTTTGTTTTCTTCACACTATGACTGTAAAGATTATTCCTGTTTGGGGAAGAAATTATCCCCAAACAAGAATTTTGAAGTAAAATTAATATCCTCTTGGATGATAAGCGTTATAAATAGGCTTGCCAGAAGTATAAGAAGATGGTTCAGATGTCGCATAGAAGCCAGATTTATGCTTATCCAAACACTCTGGAAGAAACTCTTGCTCTAATATCTTCTCGCCAGTCTTTGCATCAAATCTGAACATCATGCCACCTTTCAAAGAATCAGCGTGTTCAATGTTCATCTTTGCATCTTTAGCAGTTTTTTCAAGAATCTCCATCGTAGTACAAAGAACGAAGTTATCTAATTCCTTGATGAAAGCAACTTGAAGTTTACTCTCATCACATTTGAAAACATCGACAATTTGCCTACCATCTTTATCCTTAGAGATCAATCCAGCAACATACCAACCATCTAAAACCTCACCTAAATTCTTAACAAGAGTAGGATCGATATTAACTCCATTGTAGAGGTATTCTTGAAGAATAGACTCACTATCACAGGTGCTAATGGCTTTCCTACCTGCCATTAACTTAGTGTCATTCTTGATGACTCCATTGTGAATCAAAGCCGTATCTTCAATCACAAAAGGATGAGTGTTTGTAATGTTTCTGGCACAGGTAGCTTTCCTAGTGTGCAAAAGTATACTGGTAGCACTCATAAAGCCACCACTACCGAATTGATTGTACTCTTTCTCATTGGAAGACAAAGCACTACCAAAGATATCGTGAACCTTTTGGGCAGCACCGCTGCGGGAAGTGCGAACTTTAAACGCATTTTTGTTCACAAGCCATCGTTCCCCCCAAATTTTTGTACCATCTGCTGCCACATAACCCAAACCATCTTTGTCGTAAGATGACATATGGGCTAATGAAGCCATCATAAATTTAGAATTAGCTGCTCGCTTCGACTTCTTAACACCGATAGACATTAAAACCTTACACATAACAAACTCCTTGGTTAAAGTAAACTCTCCACTACACTATGACTGTCTTGTTGTTTCCAGTTTGGGGAAGAAATTATTCTCCAACTGGCGGATGATCAACTATTGCAAACTTTTTGCGAAGTTCTTCCTTTGCAGAAGATGGTAGTCCAGCATCATCAAGCATGGTTTGTAACTTCCATTCCCATGCTACATTCTCATTATGCTTTGAGATAGCACTATCACACCGCTTTACTCCAAACAGCAAGCAATTGATGTATGTTTGAATTTCGTCAAGATCGATTGTCGAATGAAATAATCGAACTTCAATTGTTTCAAACTTTCTTAATGCGTCTGTATTGATCGCTGAATAACGATTGGTAGAAGTAAATTTTTTGTAAAAATTAACCTCATTTTCATAAGGACAGTACCTATTGTTCCTTCGGTTTGCAGAAGGTTTTGTTAGGCTGAACAAGAAGTTCTGCATCCTCTGCAATGAAAGATAGGTAGCTGCTGGATTTCTACCAGTACACATACGATGATCCAAATGCACATGAATACCGCAAGTATTGTTGACTTCTGCCTTGCATCTTTTGAGGCAATGGATGATCACCTTGAGATACCGCTTCCAATACTTTTGTGGCAACAAGCACACAATTTCAATAGGTGTTCGACCTTCTGGAAATTCATCAATCGAACTATCGCTTTTGAATCTACAGATTCGGTGCAAGGAATATCTTGCAGTAATCTCATAGATTGTTTGTCTGCTGTACTCGCTGAAAAATTCGATTTCGATTCCAACATAAGGAAGGTTTTGTTTTGGCTTTTTGTCACGATTCAACGATGTGACTCTTTCAGCCATTGTCGCTGCATCTACATTAGCTTCGTATCTGAACTTGATTCCTGTTGGTCTTGCTGGCATTTCAATAACTCCTTAGATTCACAATAATATGAGGGAAAAGTTTTATGACTTTTTACCACCCTCGATACTAATACTGTCTTGCCGTTTCTAGTTTGGGGAAGGAATTTTATTTCCTTCACACCGCTTGTACTTGTTGTTCGTTCTTAGTGAAAAAAGATTTCCATTATTTTTAAAAATCTTTTTCACCTTCACACAATGACTGTATTGCCTTTCCTTGTTTGGGGAACAATTTATCTTACCTCTTTATTGTCGATTGTAAAATTTTTTCAACTTTGAATCGACAATTTTCTCACTAATGATTCGTTCTGGGAATGCCAAAGTTTCACAAAAATAAATATTTTTTCACAAAATTCTTGTGCGGTTGTGTACTGAGCCATCATTATCAGTACACAACCGCACAAGAGTACAAAAAAAAGCCAAGGCGGTTAACCTTGGCTTTTTCGAGCGAGCAAAATTTCTGCGAACTAATTACTTGCAATAATAGTCACAGTTCCATTGTTTTCTTTCACAAAATAACTAGATGTTATCTTTCCATAATTTGGGATGAAAGGGTGATGTAGGGAAGTCCATATATTGATTCTATAACAACTTCCATAAACATTAAGACAACTCATCTTAATGATGTCGTTTGGTTTTTCCACTTGCATGAACAAACTTGCGAAAATTGCATCTTCGCTAGGTTTGACATTATATTTCTTCTCGACCTTTGCTTCTGCAATACTCATCGTAAACTCCTTTGTGGTTAAGTTGCCTACTTATTCTGTCTTGTAGATTCTCGTTTGGGGAACTATTTTTCACAATATTCCAAAAACATATATGCGGTTATCAAAAGCATAGCTGCACCAGTCAAAGAGAATAATACAAATTCAATCATTTCTCTCCTTGGCATATATGGACATTGCTTTCTCCAAACCAAAGATGATTCCTTTGAGCCATTCTTCAGTTTCTGGATCGTCACAATTTCCATGACTATACCATGTATCGAGATTTTTCTTCGCTTGCTTCAATTCTACTTTCAGTTTTTTTTCCATTATTGCTCTCCAATAGTAACACATTATATATTAGAGTAGCTACTTCTTCTGCTATTTAAACATCTGAATCATCAACTAAATCTTCTTCTAAGTCACCTAAAGACCATTCAAATGCCTTTGGATTTTCTTTCCATATATGATTTATAAGCACACTTGAAAACATCATCAGCAACACATCCTTGCGATGTATGTCACCACCAGTCAATGATGGAAGTAAGTGAATGAAAAATTTCTTGTGAACTTTATTGTTCTTTCTAGCGTCTTCTACCTTCACATTAATTTGAGATTCGTTTTCATTAAATGAATCAATTAGATCCTCCACAAAAAGAATTTTCTTTTTGTTGTTTTCATCAGTGTCACAAATCAATTCTTCTTTGCCAGTATACTGATAAACAATGCCATCTAATTTCTTGGAAATCGTCAGCAATGAATACTCACCATCGTTCACAACCCGTTCACAAATCTCTCCCAACTGCTCTTGCATTACCTTCTGGAATTTTTTAAACTCTGATATATTCATCTTAGGCTTCATACATTCTCCTTTTAAAAATAAAAACAATTACGCAATAATACTCATAAGATCAAACCGCCTAACCAAGTCGTCAATCCTACCAACCGCTTGATAGTAAGTGTTACGAATTTCCAAAATAACATCAATCTCATGGTTATCAAGAGGTTGACCAAGTTCTTTTGACATCCTAACTGCAATCTTACACATCAGACGCATTGCACGATCCTGCCGATTACCTTTTTTTACCATCTTGCCTCCTGCAAAAGAAAAACAACTTACCATATGATCGCTACTCTTACAATAGCTTATTTATCGGCAAGAAATCCACGAACTTGACAAGCAACCCTGCCTTCATCTGTCAAATCATATCCTTTGTTAGTAACCTTTACTAATGCCTTGCCATCTTCTGTATCAACCATCAACCAAGGCATTACAAACCTTTCCACTTCTTCTTTCTTTCTGCCAATAACCAACGACATTCTGCTCATGGCTATTGGCGATTTAGCTAACGCTTGAATCACCTTTCGATGAACCGCTTGCATACCATAGTCGTCTATATCCTCATCTTGGGCAACCTTCTTTATAACTGTCTTCCAATCCATGTCTCCAAGAGTTGATCGAACCATTTTCGTATATCTCGCAAACTCCAATGCCTTCCTTGGAACTCTTGAATTGTAATAAGCTATGATCTCACAGTCATGCAAAGGAATATCTGGATGAACTAAATTCACAATCTTCCCAATCTCCTTGTTGCTAAGATATGTCAACATGAGTGGGCTGAATCGTGATCTGAAAGCATCAAACAACATCCCTTCATCAGTAGTGGCTATCATCCAGCAAACATTGAAACAGTTTACTGTCCTGCCTTTTTCTGTTATCATCATGCCATCACTATA
>Ga0214919_10005422_pt1 | contig 18128 bp, 19 predicted proteins | sample LL1503_MetaG_FD_177994 | JGI IMG/M metagenome (GOLD analysis project Ga0214919, IMG submission 177994) | Freshwater microbial communities from Lake Lanier, Atlanta, Georgia, United States - LL-1503 | ecosystem: Environmental > Aquatic > Freshwater > Lake | place: USA: Georgia | collected...
CCCAATACCGGACGGCTCATTCTGCTGGCTCCTGCGCTACTTCCTGTTCAACGGACCGTTCACGCCGCTCCGATCAACTCCCGGCCAATCAACATCCGGCGGATTTCATTTGTGCCCGCGCCAATGTCGAGCAGCTTGGCATCGCGCCAATAACGTTCAACGGGCCAATCCTTGGTATAGCCAGCCCCGCCCAATGCCTGAATCGCTTCGCCAGCAACCTTCACCGCGCTTTCGCTGGCGAGCAGGATTGCGCCTGCTGCGTCGAAACGCGTGGTCTGTCCGGCATCGCATGCACGCGCGACATTGTAGACATAGCTGCGCGCCGAATTCAGCGCGACATACATGTCGGCGACTTTGGCCTGCATCAATTGGAAGCTGCCAATGGGTTTGCCAAACTGCTTGCGTTCACGCACATAAGGCAAGACGACATCCAGGCATGCCTGCATCACGCCAAGCTGAAGCCCGGCAAGCACGACACGTTCATAGTCCAGCCCAGACATCAATACACCAACGCCGCCATGCAACGGGCCCATCATTTGTTCTTCAGACACAAAACAGTCATTGAACACTAGTTCCGCCGTTGGCGAACCGCGCATCCCGACCTTGTCGATTTTCTGCCCGATGGAGAAACCGTCCATCCCCTTCTCAATCAGAAAGGCCGAAATGCCGCGCGATTCCGCTTCGGGCGCGGTTTTGGCATAGACGACCAAAGTGTCGGCATAAGGCGCGTTTGTGATCCAATATTTAGTGCCGTTGAGGATATAGCCGCCCTGAACCGCTTCGGCCTTTAGCTTCATCGATACGACGTCCGAACCTGCGCCCGCTTCAGACATGGCAAGGCTGCCGACATGTTCACCCGAAATTAGCTTGGGCAAATATTTCGCCTTTTGCTCCGGCGTTGCCCAGCGCGCGATTTGGTTGACGCATAGATTTGAGTGCGCGCCATAGGATAGCCCGATGGAGGCAGAAGCACGGCTGACTTCTTCGACCGCGACAACATGCTCCAGATAGCCAAGGCCAAGACCGCCGTCCGCTTCATCCACAGTGATGCCGTGCAAGCCAAGTTCGCCCATGGCTGGCCACAGCTCTTCGCGCGGAAACCACTCATCTGCGTCAATTTTGGTCGCGAGCGGTGCGATTTTATCGGTTGCGAAACGGTTGGTCGTGGCGCGGATCATGTCGGCGTTTTCGCCAAGGGCAAAGTCTAAGGTCATGCTTGTCATCCCATCGCTCTGCCATTTATTTGGATATGCTGCAAGCATGGGGCTAGCCAGTCAGTTACCTTTTGCCTACCGCTTGTAACATGATTTCCAAGCGAGCGAATCTTCACTGATGCATTATGATATTCTCATCGTCGGCGGCGGCCATGGCGGCGCGCAAGCGGCAATCGCGCTTCGGCAGGCCAAATATGAAGGCAGCATTGGCATAGTGAATGCCGAGCCTGAATATCCTTACGAACGTCCGCCTTTGTCCAAGGACTATTTTGCTGGCGACAAGGCGTTTGAACGCATCATGATCCGACCCGCAGCCTTTTGGGCCGAGCGGGCCATCGACGTGATGCTGGGACAGCGCGTCGATAGTGTCGACCCCGCTGCTCATCAGGTGACCATTTTTGACGGTACAATTATCTCATATGGCAGCATGATTTGGGCAACGGGCGGCAGTCCGCGACAATTGCCCGTTAAGGGGGGCAATCTGTCCGGCATGCATGTCGTGCGCACCCGCGCTGATGTAGACCAAATGCTTAATGGCCTTGATGATGTCGCTGAGGTCGCAATTGTTGGCGGCGGCTATATCGGGCTTGAGGCGGCGGCGGTGCTGCGCAAAATGGGTAAAAAAGTGACTGTGCTGGAGGCTATGGACCGCGTGCTGGCGCGGGTTGCCGGCGAACCCCTGTCACGTTTTTACGAAGCCGAGCATCGCGCGCATGGTGTCGACGTTCGGTTGGGCGTGGAAATCACCGCTGTTGAAGGCGAGGGCTTTGTCACTGGCGTTCGCTTGGCGGATGGTGCGTTGATCCCCGCGCAGATGGTCATTGTCGGCATTGGGATCATTCCCGCCGTCGCGCCGTTGCTCAATGCGGGCGCGGCCGGTGGGGCAGGGGTTGATGTAGATGCCTATTGCCGGACATCGCTGCCGGATATCTTTGCCATTGGTGACTGCGCGGCGCATGCCAACGCCTTTGCTGGCGGTAACATCATGCGCGTTGAATCTGTGCAGAATGCCAATGACATGGCTAATGCTGTCGCCAAAAGCCTGACGGGAGAGCTTACGCAATATCACGCGGTGCCATGGTTCTGGTCCAACCAATATGACCTGCGGTTGCAAACTGTGGGGATCAGCGCCGGTTATGATAAGACCATATTGCGCGGCGACCCAAACACACGCAGCTTTTCGCTGATTTACCTAAAAGCGGGCAAAGTCATCGCGCTCGACTGCGTCAATGCCACTAAGGATTATGTGCAAGGCCGGTTGTTCGTAACCGATGGCCTTTCGCCCATGGCTGATCAATTGGCTGACACAGCTTTTACCTTGAAGGAACTCGCCGCAGAAATGGCGGCCACCTAAACATTTGCCTCCGGTACGTTCCGCCCTCACGGCCATATTAGGCCCTACCAACACAGGTAAGACACATCTTGCCGTCGAGCGGATGTGTGCGCACTCCAGCGGGATGATCGGATTTCCCCTGCGCTTACTGGCGCGGGAAATTTACGACCGCGTTGTGGCCATGAAAGGCGTGCAGAATGTCGCGTTGATCACGGGCGAAGAACGCATCGAGCCGCCGCAAGCGCGCTGGTATTGCTGCACCGTTGAAAGCATGCCCATCCAGAAGGAATTTGCCTTTGTCGCGATTGACGAAGCGCAGTTGGGCGCCGACCCCGAACGTGGGCATATTTTTACAGATCGCATATTGCATGCGCGCGGACGCGAAGAGACGATGATCTTGGGTTCAGAAAGCCTGCGCCCCATCATCCGGTCGCTGCTGCCCGATGCAGAGATAATCTCCCGCCCGCGCTTCTCGACGTTGAGCTACGCTGGTGCCAAGAAACTGTCGCGCTTGCCCAAGCGGTCCGCCATCGTCGCCTTTTCTATCGAACAAGTATATGCCGTGGCCGAAACTCTGCGCCGGATGCGTGGCGGGGCGGCGGTCGTGATGGGCGCGTTGTCCCCGCGCACCCGAAATGCGCAAGTGGCGATGTTTCAATCAGGCGAGGTGGATTATCTCGTCGCCACCGACGCAATCGGCATGGGGCTGAACCTTGATGTCGCGCATGTCGCGTTTGTAAGCCTCTCCAAATTTGACGGCTCGCGCCGCCGCCGCCTGACGGTTGCAGAAATGGCGCAAATTGCTGGCCGCGCTGGCCGGCATCAACGCGACGGCAGTTTTGGGACGCTTGCTGGCGAAGGTAGCGAATTTACACCCGAAGAAGTGCTGGCGATTGAAGGGCACAGCTTCCCGCGTCTAGATTGGCTCTTTTGGCGCGAGGCAAAGCCGTGTTTTAACGACATTGCCACATTGATTGCCGATCTGGAGAAAAAGCCACATCGTCCGGGGCTTTTGCCCGCGCCAAAGGTCATTGACCTATTGGTTTTGAAACGACTGGCCGAACTGCCTGATGTGAAAGCACTCATTCGCCACCCCGTCGACGTTGCGCGCCTGTGGGAAGTCGCATGTCTTCCCGACTTCCGGCAAATGGGTGAGGAGCATCACAGCCGTTTCGTTGCGTCTTTGTGGCAGTATCTTGGCCAGAATGAGCGCGTCATTCCACAGGGCGTCTATGCCGGCGAACTTGCTCGGTTGGATAATATCCAAGGTGATGTGGATACGTTGTCGGCGCGAATCGCGGCGGTGCGGACTTGGACCTATACTGCCCACCGAAGCGACTGGCTAACCAATCCGCCTGCTATGGCCGAACGTGCTCGGGCGTTGGAAGAAAAATTATCGGATGCCTTGCACGATGCGCTGCGTCAGCGTTTTGTCGATAAACGCACATCAATGTTGCTTAGGAAAGGTGCGAAAGACGTCGGTTTGCTGCCAGTCGAGATTCAGGCGGACAACCGTGTTCTGGTAGATGGCGAGGACATTGGCACTTTACAGGGCTTCGCCTTTCGGGTTGACCCAGCGGCCAAAGCGGGTGACCGTAAATTGTTATTGGCTGCCGCCGAACGGCATTTGGCGGCCATTTTGAGACAAAAGGCAAAGGACGTACATATGGCAGAGGACAGCGAATTCTCGCTCGCAGCCGATGGAGAGGGCAAGCCCGCGATTTTCTGGAAGGGCGAACTTCTCGGCGCGTTGACTAAGGGTCGGACACTGCTTCAACCAGCCTTTACGCCCGTTAAGGCCGTTTCCGGACTTGAAGGCGACGCTTTGCGGGACATCACCACCCGCGCCGAAGGCTGGATTGAATCGCAATTGGGCAAGGCAATGGGCGGCATCGTTGGGCTTTTGGACCTTGCCCAGCAAGCCGATGTCGACGGCAATGTGCGTGCACTTGCAGTGCGCTTAGCCGACGAGGGCGGTATTGCTGGCCGGCACTATCTTGCCGATGCGATTGCGGCATTGCCAAAGGAAGCACGCGGCGCGGCGCGCAAGGGCGGTATCGTGTTTGGCGCGCTCGATATTTATCACCACTCCGCGTTGAAACCTGCGGCGGCCAAATGGCGCGCAGCCTTATTTGCGGCGCGCGACAGCCGTGCGATGCCCGAACTTCCGCCCGAAAGTGCTGTGCATTTGAAGGCGTGGAACTTTGCCAATGCATCCGAAGCACGCAACGCTGGTTACAGGCGCATTGGCGACGAGTATGTCCGCATTGATTTGGCCGAACGCGTCATCAAAAAAGCCCATGAAGCCCGCGGGCAGGGCAATTTGGTCAGTATGGACATGGCCTTCGCAACGTCGCTGGGCATTAGTGAGGCTGGGTTAAAGGCATTGATGCGCGATGCAGGCTTTCGCCCTGCAGAAAAGGCACAAGAACCGCAGGCTGAACCTGAGCCTGCATCTGACGCAGTGGCCGACGCAACGCAGGGTGTCGCGAGCGACGTTGCGCCAGCATCCGAACCCGAAAATGTTCAACCCGATGCTGCTGGCAAACAAGAGGCGATCGCCGCCGAACCTACCGTTGCCCCTGCACCCGAACCGCAAGCCGTTACACTCACACACTGGCGCTGGGTCGGGCTGCCAAAGCCGCGTCCGCCCGAGCAGCGTCAACAGCGTGCCAAGCCACAACATCAGAAAACACACGCTGCAGGTAAGCCGCAGGCCAAGCCAGATCGCACGCTTGTTGCGCCAAAGCAAAATACCCAGCCATCTTCCTTGGCGCTGCAGTTGGCGGCGCTTAAGGGCCTCAAGCTCTAGACGGTCGGGGCGACTTTGCGGATCGACAAGCTCCTTTTCTTTCTGCGCTTCGCCAAGAGCCGAACGCTTGCCCAAGGCTGGGCCGAGGCGGGGCATATCCGCGTCAATGGTCGCCGGGTTGAAAAGGCAAGCCTGCCGATCGTGACGGGGGATGTCATTACAATGCCGATTGGTGAAACGGTTGTGACCCTAAAGCTTCTTTCGATGCCCTTTCGGCGGGGTCCGGCATCTGAGGCACAGCTTTGCTATCAACTGATAGACTAAAAATTGGCAGGCATTTGCATTCGGCCGTTGACTTCCCCCCGCGCCTCGCAATAGGCACTCGGAGTGAAGCGGCTTACGTAGCGCCGCCTATAGGAGAATTCCGCAAGTGACTTATGTTGTTACCGATGCCTGCATCCGCTGCAAATATATGGACTGCGTTGAAGTATGTCCGGTGGATTGCTTTTACGAAGGCGACAACATGCTCGTCATTAACCCCAATGAATGCATCGATTGCGGCGTTTGTGAACCAGAATGCCCCGCAGAAGCCATTTTGCCAGATACCGAAAGCGGTCTTGAGCAATGGCTTGAATTGAACGCCACCTACAGCGCAGAATGGCCGAACATCACCACCAGCCGTGAACCACCTGCCGATGCAGATGAGTTTAAGGGCGAAGAAGGCAAATTCGACAAATATTTCAGCGCTGATCCTGGCGAGGGCGACTAAGCCTTTTCGGCGCGGTGCACCTTCAACCAGCTTTTTTGATAGCTTTCGACTTCACGAAGTGCGGCAAACACTGTGAGGTCGGATTGTACCCTGCCGGTGCGGCCAAGCGCGTATATCTGGCTATAGAACCAATATTGTATCGCAAAACCTTCTATGCCGCGTACCATCTTGAGCTTGCGCAAGGATGAAAGCCATTCGGGCAAAAGCTTCAACTGGTTTTCGACTCTAGGAAGCATAGCCATGCCGCCCAGTAGCCGCTTGGGCGCCTCGGGCATGACACATAATGGCCGGGCAAGGCCGATGACATCGGCGGCACCGTTACGCAGCGCTTGCTCCATGGCGGATGCACTTCGGAAACCGCCAGTCACCATCAGTGGTATTGTTAATTCGGCCTTCATCGCTTGCGCAAAATCAACAAAATAGGCCTCACGCGCGAGCGTGGTGTCCGCCACATTTTGCGCTTCTTCGGCTTCCATGCCTTCTACGCCTAATAATTTGGGCTGCTCATATGTGCCGCCAGAAATTTCGATCAGATCGACGCCCGCATCCTGCAACCAACGTGCGACCTGAAGGCTGTCTTCAAAGGCGAAACCGCCGCGCTGGAAATCAGCACTGTTCAATTTGACTGAAATCGGGAAGTCAGGCCCAACCAAAGTACGTACTGTGTTCAGCGTGAACATCAGAAAGCGTGCGCGATTGACAAGGCTTCCGCCCCAACGGTCCGTGCGTTGGTTGGACCGTGGACTTAAAAACTGCGAAATCAGATAGCCGTGCGCTGCATGGATTTGGACGCCCGTAAAACCACCGTTTTTGCAATGCAAAGCCGCCTGACCAAAACGGCCGATCAGATTAAGTATCTCATCCTCGGTCAACGCCACCGGCATGCCAAATTGTCCGCCCGGCAGCCCCAATTTTACAGCGGAAGGCGCCTTGGGGTGCGGATTGACCGCGCGCATGGTTTGCCGTCCTGCGTGGCTAATTTGCGCCCAGAAATGGTTGCCATTGCGTGTTGCGGCCTTTGTCCACGCCTGAAGCGCATCCATCATCTCTTCATCCGGCTGTCCGTCAAAAAAGACGTTACCAGGACGTTCCAGATGATTGGCATCAATATGGATATTGCCCGAGATATGCAGACCAGCCCTGCCATCTGACCAAATGCCATATAATCGCTGCAGTTCGGGCGTCGGACGACCCAATGTATCAGCCAACCCCTCGGTCATCGCGGCCTTTGCGATACGATTATTCAAAACCGCCCCACATGGCATTTTCAAAGTGTTGCTTAATCTCACTTTGACGTACCCGATGTGTCGGTTTTCGCGGTGTCAGCCGGAACGCTCTCCGTCACTGGCGCTGTGGCGGCATCCGTCTTTGGTGCTTCGAGGTTGGCTGGTTTCGAAGCCGCAGGCGCGGCATCAAGCGGCGCTTCGTCGGTCGATTCATCGGTGTTGATCATGTCGTCGCTGATCGTACCTTTCAGACTTTCGAGATTATCCATACGTGTTTCTGTGACTTGATTGTCTTCCTTGGAACTGCCGCAGGCAGACACCAGAAGCAGTAGGGCAAGGGCCGGCATTAGTCGGGAAAAGCGCATGATATCCTCGTTCATCTATTTCGACGCGACCGTACAATTTCCGGTCGTTTTCGCAAGACTATTGAGAAAGCTGACAAAAGTGGCGCGCAATGCGGCGTCAAAATCTGCGAGCGTTGCCTCAATACCCAAAGCGGCAAGGCTCGTGACCGGATATTCAGATATACCGCATGGCACGATGCCCGAAAAATGGTTCAGATCGGGTGCGATATTTACCGCAAAGCCGTGCATCGTGACCCATTTGCGGATCCGCACGCCAATGGCACCAATTTTTGCCTCTTGGCCGTTTTTCGTGTCGCACCAAATACCCACGCGGCCCTCTGCGCGGCGCGCTTCTACTCCAAAATGTCCAAGGGCTTCGATTACCCAGCCTTCCAACGCATGGACGTAGCAGCGCACATCTTTGCCCCGATGCGCAAGGTCAAACATGACATATCCCACGCGCTGGCCAGGGCCATGGTAGGTGTACCGCCCACCGCGTCCGGTGTCATAAACCGGAAACTGTTGGCTCAGCAGTTCGGCAGGGTCTGCACTCGTTCCGCTGGTGTACAAAGGTGGGTGTTCAAGCAGCCATACAAGCTCTCGCGCGCCGGTGTCGCGTATTGCAGCCTGCAACGCTTCCATCCGCGCGACAGCGTCTGGGTAAGGCGTCAGGCCTTCGGAAACGTCCCAGTCGATATTGCCATCCAAAATCATGTAGCAGCCTTTAGCATGGCGCAAGCGGCTTGCCACCGCATATGTCTATCTCTACGCCCCAGCTATGCAAACGAACAAAATGCCAAAGAAGCTTGATTACCGGACCGTGTGGTCTGACGCGCGCAATATGTTTGCTGCGGACAAAGACGCGATTGTTGCAATCGCCGGCTTCTTCATCTTTTTGACAGCTTGGATTTCTGGTTTTCTGGTGCCGCCATTGATGATCGATACTTTGGAAAATGCGGACACGGCAGTTGCGACACTCAGCAGCTATTTCGAGGTCAATTGGCCTATATTGCTGCCAAGCATGATGGTGACAATGTATGGGAGTTTGTCGCTCTACGTCCTGCTGTCGGCACGTGCTTTGGCCAAAGTAGGGGATGCCCTTGGCGTCGCGGCGGCATTGTTTGTGCCCTATCTGGTTGCAAGCTTGTTGGTAGGATGGGCAACATTGGCTGGATTTTTCCTCCTTGTGATACCCGGGCTTTATCTGTCAGGGCGGTTTGCATTGCTGCCTGCGGTGATCGCGGGGGATAGTCGCCGCGGCATGCATGCATCGGTCCTTCGCACTTGGAACGTCACGCATAACTGTGGTTGGGCGATTTTGATATTGATGCTGTTTGTTGCGCTCGCAGTGCGCCTTGCATCTGGCATCGTGGGCGGCGCAGTTGATGCTGTTTCCCAATCCATCGCGGGCGAGGGGGGGATTCCGATCCTTCAGTCAGGGGTTAGCGCGCTCTTCGTCACTGCCGAGGCCGTGGCTTTCATCTTGATGCTCGCCGCCGTCAACCGTCAACTTTCAGCGCAAACCCCGCATCAATAAGCGGGATGTGCGGTGCTGCATCGCGGGGGATGAGGCCAGTGATGCGCGGGTCGGGGAAAGTTTCCAACTGTCGTTGGTAGGCGACGAAGCCCGATCTCTGATAAAAAGTGAGCGCATGCGGGCCGTCTAGCGTGCAGGTATGCACCCACAACCGTTGCATGTCAGCCTCTGCCCAAGCTATTTGCAGCGCCATCGCCATCAGCCATTTGCCATGCCCCCTGCCGGTGAGCTCTGGCACCAAACCGAAAAAGGCAATTTCACATTGCTCAGGCTGCCGGAAGTCGAGTTCCAAAATGCCGACCTCAATTCCCCGCCGGTCAAGAACGGCCCAAATGCGCACCATTGGGTCATAAATGATCTGCAACAGATCGGCATCGCTCAGCTCAAGCCGTGAGAACCAAAGCCATGGTTCACCAATGCGGCGATACAGCGTGCAGTACTTTTCTGCAGTCGGCGCTTGCCAGCGTTCCAGCCGCATCTCCGACGCTGGCATAGCCCGCAGGGGCGGGCGGCTGGTCATTTCCAGCGATGTGACAATCGCACCAAGCTCGCCATTGGCAATCGGGCTATACACCATTGGGGATCAGTCCCACGCAACTTGCGGCGGAAGGCTCATCAATATGGCGTCCACATTACCGCCAGTCTTCAGGCCAAAGGTCGTGCCGCGGTCATATACCAGATTAAATTCGGCATAGAGGCCGCGCCACCGCAGTTGCGCCTGCTTTTCTTCCGCTGTGAACGGCTGGTTCATCCGGCGGCGGACAAGCTTCGGGAAGACATCCAGAAAGGCATTGCCGACATCGCGGGTCAAAGCGAAATTTTGTTCAAACAAGGCATCGCTGGTGTTTTCGAGATGATCGTAAAATATGCCGCCCACGCCGCGATGGATATTGCGATGCGGAATCCAGAAATAATCCTCTGCCCATTTGCGATAGCGTTCATACACATCGGGGCCATAAGGCGCGCAAGCAGCACGCAGCCGCGCGTGGAAATCGGAAGTATCCTCTTCATAGGGGATCGGAGGGTTCAGGTCAGCGCCGCCGCCAAACCAGCTTTTCGTCGTAACAAGATAGCGGGTATTCATGTGGACGGCTGGCACATGCGGGTTCGCCATATGCGCAACCAAGCTGATACCGGTAGCAAAGAAATTGGGGTCTTCCGCCGCGCCATGAATGGTTTTGGCAAATTCGGGGTTAAAACTGCCGCCTACGGTGGAGACGTTTACGCCGACTTTTTCGAAGACCTTGCCCTTCATCACGCCGCGTACGCCGCCGCCGCCGGGGGAGCCGTCATGATCATTGCGATCCCATGGCATATATTCAAACGAGGCGTCCGAGCCTGCTTCGCGCTCAATGGCTTCAAACGCGGCGCATATTCTGTCACGCAGCGATTCGAAAGAGGTTCGTGCGGCCTGTTGGCGATGATCTAATATCAGGGTCATAGATTGGCTCTCGGAAATGCGTGGGTCTGTCGAAGACCTTCGGCAAGAGCGATGCCAGCCGACACAGAAATGTTCAAGGACCGAAATCCTGCGGCCATGGGGATATATACCCGCGCATCGGCTCGTGCATGGACTTCGGGAGGCGCACCGCTGCTTTCGGACCCCATCAAAATAACGTCGTCAGGTTGAAACGTGAATTGGGGCAGGGGCGTAGACGCTTTGCTCGACATCAGAACGATCCGTGCACCCTCCAATGAACCCAGAAAGGCGGTCCAATCGGGATGCCGCTGAATTTTCACATGATCGATATAATCCATAGCGGAACGTTTCAGCGCGCGTTCGGAAAACGCAAAACCACATGGTTCGATAATGTCGCATGTCACGCCAAAACAAGCAGAGGTGCGCAGAACTGCACCGACATTCCCGGCCATGTCTGGCTGATACAGCGCGATGCGCATGCGACACTCCTCACTAAAAACCTATAGAGCGTCAATTAGCGTGTATCGCTGCCGACCTACAAACGGTTATTGCGTTAAAAGCGGAGCACGCTGACAAGATGCTGTCGCTAGCCACAGGGATATATCGGAATACCAAAATAGCGGCACATAAAAAAATTAACCACGTCACTAAGTTTGTCGGATTAACTGCCGTATAATTGAATTAGGCCATAAGGTCATGATTTCGTCAACTTCAATGTTGTGACACTGGACCGTCAGAAATCATGGCCTCATTTGGCCCATTAAGCTGGGCTGCTTGGCAGCAATGCTTGAACATATCGGCTTCCGGATGCAGCCAACCCAGCCAGCTCCGGAAGCCGGTACACCTCAATATGCTTACGAAACCATAAGCGCGCGGGCGTTGCGCTCTAAACTTAGCGCATCTTGCGCGCGGCCTGACGTTCTTCAATTGAAATGCTGTCGTCTTGATTGGCATCTGCCTTACTAAAGCGTGCGTCAATCGCAGCGCGGAATTCTGCTTGTGACACAGCCTTGTCCCCATTGATATCAGCGCGTGCCATCATGACCATCGCGCCCAAACGGGGAGGTTGGCGGCCTTCACGCATGCCCGCCCCAATGCGTTCCATACGCTTTTCGCGTCGCTCTGTACGTCGCTCTGCGCCTGCTTCATGCATGGTCATGAACTCGCTTTGACTAATCGAACCGTCACTGTTGGTGTCAATTATCGCAAAGCGCTTTGCCATCATGGCGGTTCGGTCGGCTGCGTTTAAAGTGCGTCGCCACTTACGTCTATCTTGGCAAAGCGCGCATCTGCTGCTATGGCTTCGGTCTTGGTGACAATGCGATTTCCGTCTGCATCGGCTTTAACTGGTGCCGCATGCAGCACCCCTGCGGAAGAAACAGAAAGGATCATTAGGCCAGTATAGATTGAGAGTTTATTCATCGTCATAGCTCCTTGTTATCATCCGCACATTTGAAGACATCATTTTATAGGATGTGTAATTCGCACATGCTTGTCGAGACAATGGCTGCGCTGTCGCAAACTATATTAGTTTAGCGGTGCAGATAGTGAGATGAAGTCAACAAAAGTTGGAGCGGGTAAGGGGAATCGAACCCCTCTAGCTAGCTTGGAAGGCTAGTGCATTACCACTATGCTATACCCGCGACGGACCAAGTGGCCGTTGGAAGCGCAGCTATTGCCATTATCCGGCGCAAGCGTCAACGCCCTCATTTGCAAAAGAAAGGGCCGCAAAAGCGGCCCTGTCCATTATCTGTTATATGGCATCAATGCTTCTTGTCCGCCCAGATGGACTGATAAGACATATATGCCAATATGGTGAACACGAAGAGGAAGCCGAGCGCGGCCCAACCCGCGCTCTTGCGGTTTTCCATCTTTGGTTCAGCGGTCCAGGTTAGGAAAGCCGAGACGTCTTTGGCCATCTGCGCTCTGGTTGCCTTGGTACCATCATCATAGGTGACCAAATCGTCAGATGCGATTGGGTTAGCCATAGCGATGTTCAAATTGGCAAACCATGGGTTGAAGTGAAGGCCAGGAGGTGTGGCTGCGTCAGGGAATTCCTTCAGCAGCTCTTTGCCTTCTTCATTCTTATAGCCGGCTTGATCACGGTAACCGAGCAGCAATGAATACACATAAGCAGGACCGCCTTCGCGTGCTTTTGTGATCAAGGAGAGATCAGGTGGAAGCGCATTGTTATTTGCCGCACGTGCCGCAGTTTCATTCGCAAATGGCGAAGGAATCTTATCGGCGGGGATGCCGGGACGTGTTGCGGGCTCACCCGTTTCAGGATTGATGCTTGGCACTTCGGTTTTCCAACCCTTGGCCAACGCCTTCACCTGATCTTCGGAATAACCCAAAGCGGCAAAGTCGCGGAACGCAACCAGCTTCATACTGTGGCACGCCGCACAAACTTCGGAATACACCTTCAACCCGCGCTGCAGTTGACCGCGGTCAAATTTGCCAAGCGGACCATCATGCGCGAATGTGACCGGCAAGGTCTCTTCGTGGAACCCAGCTTCAACCGAGGGCAAAGCAGGCTCCTTAATCGCCGAAACGACGGTGTCCCCAAGACCAAGTAACAGCATGCCGCTGAAAAACAGGCCTACTAAAAAAGCAATTAAACGAACCATGATTATGCTTTCCCTGTTTTACGCAGCCGCTGGAAGCGGTTTGCCAGTGACGGCTTCGGTGATTGAATTCGGCAACGCAAGCGGCCGTTCAATGCGCGAAACAATCGGCAGAATGATCAAGAAGTGGGCGAAATAATATGCCGCTGCAATCTGGCTGAGCACGACCCACTGTGTGTACGGCGGCTTGCCACCGCAATAGGTCAGGACGACCAAGCTTGGTATCAGGCCGTACCAGAAAAACTTGCGGAACAACGGACGATAGTGACCCGAACGTACTGGTGATGTGTCCAGCCAAGGCAGGAAGAACAACAGCAGGATCGAACCAAACATCGCAAGCACGCCCATAAGCTTTGCTGGGATAATGATGATACCAGTGAACGGAATGCCGAAGTCGACGGTAAACGCCTTCAAAATCGCGTAGAATGGCAAGAAATACCATTCAGGCACAATGTGCGCCGGTGTCGACAGCGGGTTCGCCGGAATATAGTTATCTGGGTGACCCAACATATTTGGTGCAAAGAATGTCACTGCAACAAAGAAGATCAAGAAGATGCCAAGGCCGAAGCCGTCCTTCGCCGTGTAATAGGGGTGGAAAGGCACCGTGTCCTGTTCGCCCTTTACGCTGACGCCGGTTGGGTTCGAAGACCCAGGAATGTGCAACGCCCACACGTGCAAGATGATGACCCCAGCAATGACGAACGGCATCAAATAGTGCAGCGAGAAGAAACGGTTCAGAGCCGCTTGGTCTGGCGCAAAGCCGCCAAGCAACAACTGACGCAGTGGCTCACCCACCAAAGGAATCGCGGAGAAGAAGCCAGTGATAACCTGCGCCCCCCAGAAGCTCATTTGGCCCCATGGAAGCACATAGCCCATAAACGCAGTCGCCATCATCAAAAGGAAGATAGTGACACCAAGCAACCAGATCATTTCACGCGGCGCTTTGTATGAACCGTAGAACAGACCGCGGAAAATATGGGTATATACCACGATAAAAAAGAAGCTTGCGCCGTTCATATGCGCATACCGCAAGAACCAGCCAGCATTCACGTCACGCATGATATGCTCAACGCTGTTGAACGCGCCGTCGACGCTTGCATAATAATGCATGGCAAGGACGATGCCGGTGACAATCTGTATAACCAAAGCGACGCCCGCAAGGACGCCAAAGTTCCAGAAATAATTCAAATTGCGTGGAACCGGATAACCGGCACCAACTGCGTTATACACGAGGCGCGGCAAGGGGAGGCGTTCATCAACCCACTTAGATACCGTGCCCTGCGGCTTATACTCTTGTGCCCAAGGGAAGCTCATTAGGTTCTAGCTCCTCAACCGATTTTAACGACTGTGTCAGAAAGGAATGCATATTCCGGAACGTTAAGGTTCAGCGGTGCTGGACCCTTCCGAATACGCGCGGCGGTGTCATAATGCGAGCCATGGCATGGGCAGAAATAGCCACCAAATTCGCCCTTAACTTCGCCCGATGCGGCGCCCAGCGGTACGCAACCCAGATGGGTACAGACGCCAAGTGTGATCAACCAATTTTCTTTGCCAGGCTTGGTACGCTCGGCAAGTGTTTGCGGATCACGCAGTGAACCGACGTCAACCTTGTTTGCTGCGTCTATTTCAGCAGGCATGAGGTTGCGGATAAACACCGGCTGCTTACGCCAGCTGATCTTGATTGCCATGCCAGGGTCAATGCCAGAGATATCTTGTTCGATTGAGGCTTGCGCGAGCACGTCTGCGCTTGCGCTCATTTGCGAGACCAAAGGCATGGCGACCGCTGCGGCGCCAACGCCGGCAAAACTTACGGTTGCGATATGGATGAAATCCCGGCGACGCACGCCTTCAACCTCGGTTGTATCCTGAGCCGCGCTTACAACAGGGGCTGCGAGCTTAACCTTGCTGGCCGCCTGCGCAGGCTTTTTTCCTGCGCCATTCGTCTTTTTGACTGTCGACATAATCTGCCCTTTTTGCGTCGCGGAACGGGCCCGCGCAATATCTTCAAAATCCTATCGCTTTCGCCATGCGTGCTCATTTCGGCGCATGGCTAAGGCGATTCAGCGGCCTGATAGACGGCTTTCAAGCAATTTGCCAACAAGGAATTTAGCCGCCAATGTGACAAATGACGCCAGCTTAGTTGCATTTTACAAAACCAACGCAAATTGACCGCAAAAGCTTGCTTATGGCAACATAATGGGCCTAAAGGGCGCAAATTTTAAACGATTATTGTTGGAGTATACGCCATGGCGACGTGGACGCCGGACAGCTGGAGAGACGCGACGGGCATTCATATGCCTGTGTACAAAGACGCTGCTGCGTTGGCTGCGACAGAACATACGCTGCGCAATTACCCGCCGCTGGTGTTCGCAGGTGAGGCACGCAACCTGACCGCGGACCTCGCCAAGGTTGCGGATGGCAAGGCGTTCCTGCTGCAGGGCGGCGACTGTGCCGAGAGCTTTGCCGAGTTTCATCCCGACAATATCCGCGACACCTTCCGCGTTATCTTGCAAATGGCGGTCGTACTAACCTTTGCTGGTAAGCTTCCCGTAGTGAAGCTTGGCCGGATGGCAGGTCAATTCGCCAAGCCGCGCTCCACGCCGACTGAAACGATCAATGGTGTTGAACTGCCAAGCTATTTTGGCGACATTATCAATGACATTGAATTCGTAGCCGAAGGCCGCGAACCCGACCCAGCGCGCATGGTCCGTGCTTATAGCCAGGCGGCGTCGACGCTTAATCTTCTGCGCGCCTTTTCCAATGGCGGCTATGCCAATCTGCAGCAGGTCAATGCCTGGACGCATGATTATATGGGCCGGTCTCCATGGGCGCAGAAATACAAAGAAACGGCTGATCGTATCAGCGAGGCTTTGGCCTTTATGGAGGCGTGTGGCATCACGCCAGAGACTGTGCCGCAAATTAAGGGCACCAGTTTCTATACCAGCCATGAAGCTTTGTTGCTGCCTTATGAGCAGGCAATGACGCGGCAAGACAGCCTGACCGGTGGATGGTATGACACATCCGCGCATTTCCTGTGGATTGGCGATCGTACGCGGTTTGAAGGGTCGGCGCATGTCGAATTCCTGCGCGGCATTGGTAACCCGATTGGTATCAAGTGCGGGCCAAGTCTTGAGCCCGATGCCTTGCTGCGTATGCTTGACACCGTGAACCCCGCGCGTGCGGCAGGTCGCGTGACACTGATTTCGCGTTATGGCTATGACAAGGTTGAGAGCGGGCTGCCGACATTGGTGCGCGCTGTGCAGCGTGAGGGGCATCCCGTCATTTGGTCTTGCGACCCGATGCACGGTAATGTCGTGAAATCCGCCAGCGGTTACAAAACAAGGCCATTTGAACGGATCTTGGCTGAGGTGCGCGGGTTCTTCGCGGTGCACCGTGCCGAAGGTACTTTCGGTGGCGGCATCCATATCGAAATGACGGGCCAAAATGTTACCGAGTGCACAGGCGGCGCAGTCGATGTAACCGACGAAGGTCTGGCTGACCGGTACCACACGCACTGCGATCCACGGTTGAACGCAGCACAGTCACTTGAACTGGCATTCCTGCTGGCTGAAATGCTTAATCAGGAAATGACCGAGCGCGCGAAAAAGGCAGCCTAGGCTAGGCCTGCCTTTTAGCATCTAGCGCGTCTTATGCATTGAAAGACTCAAGCCGGTATCCATAGCCGAAAACCGTAACAATCCGAAAACCGTTATGAAGTTGCAGGTCCAACTTCGACCGGACTCGCGACACGTGCATGTCTAGCGTGCGTGATGCCATACTTTCCGGCGTTCTCCAGATGGTTTTGAGGATGTTATTACGGGATAATGTGCGATTGGCGTTTTTTAAGAACATCTCGGCAAGTTCAAATTCTTTGGCCGTTAGAAGAATGGTCTTTCCATGCAAGGTCACGCTCTGATCAATCCTGTTCATGAGGTAGGGTCCGCAGCTTACTTCGGTATCAAAGGCGCCAGTTGGGGCACTTTTGTGCAGCAAGGCACTAACCCGCGCTGCAATAACGGAGCGGACTTCAGGCTTCGTGATATATTCATCAGCACCCGCTGTTAACGCTTCTGTAACATCCCGCTTTGCCGCCCGGTTGGTCATGATAATGACAGGAGGTCGTTTCGGTAGCGCCTTGCAAATCCAATTGAAAAGAGGCGTGCCATGTTTGCTCCGAATATTCCAATCCAGAATAACAAGATCAAATATTTCGCGTGATATTGTATCGGAAAAAGCTTCCCCGTCAGTGAAACCGACTGCGTCATGCCCCAGTTCCTCGATGATCTCTTTCAGGTGCACCACCACATCCGGCTGGTCGTCGGCAATAACTACTCTCATGACTTAATCCACCGTTCACCAAGTGCCAACCTTTTGAACTAAAAAGGGTAAATAAGTGATGAATCATCCGATGAACCGAAAAAGTTGAAACTTTTGCGTTGATTTACAGCATGTTAAAAAATTCTTGGGAAAATTCTGTATAGAATGGCTGGGGCGGCAGGGATCGAACCTGCGAATGGCGGCATCAAAAGCCGCTGCCTTACCGCTTGGCGACGCCCCAGCAAGCCAGTAATCTGGCCATTGCGGGCGGCTTATATCGTGGTAATCCTATTGCGCAACAGCTTAATCGACGCGCTGCACCCAGCCATGGGTATCTGCGGCAATTCCGCGCTGAATATCCACAAGTTTTGCCCGGATTTGCTGGGTCATCTGCCCCGCACCGCCCGCGCCTATGGTAAAGTTGCCCTTGGCTGACTGCACCTTTCCGACAGGCGTGACGACAGCGGCGGTGCCGCAGGCGAATGCCTCAACCAATCGGCCTGATTCCGCATCCGCACGCCATTGGTCAATCGCATAGCGTTCCTCGCGCACATTCAACCCCTGTTCCCGCGCTAGGGTCAGCACAGAATCG
>Ga0214919_10005423_pt1 | contig 18127 bp, 18 predicted proteins | sample LL1503_MetaG_FD_177994 | JGI IMG/M metagenome (GOLD analysis project Ga0214919, IMG submission 177994) | Freshwater microbial communities from Lake Lanier, Atlanta, Georgia, United States - LL-1503 | ecosystem: Environmental > Aquatic > Freshwater > Lake | place: USA: Georgia | collected...
GCCCTAAACAAGATCTTTCGTTACGAAAGTATTGACAACCTCTATAAGAGGAAATTATAGGGAAACTTTTACTGTCTTCGACAGCACAACCTCTTTAAATGTATTAATTAGAGTAGATGCCGCTCCTGGAGTCGGTGGAAATTTTGCATCGACTACACTGGCCAGTGCAGTAAGCAATAGAAATAATTGATCGCCTAACACGGCTGGACCATTTACTGGATTGTGGCCAACCTTAACAAAATTACCGTTGATCCAAATATCATTGGACGCTGCCTCGATTTCGCTACCTGAGGTCACCTCGATTCTTGAGTTTGCATGGATAGAGATATTACCTCCTCGGAGCTCGATGATCGACTGGGTGTCCGCATGCTCAATGGTAATCGCTTTATCTCGACCTATATTTACTCTAGATCCCTTAAGTTGCATGGTGATGCCCTTAGAGATGGTGAACCAGATCTTTAGCTCTTCGTCGCCGTCGAACAACACCACATGTGAACCCAAGTACTCTCCGCTCTTGCCTAATTCCTCGCGTACGTCCTCTGCAATTTCATGTAGAGAATAATATTCTGGTGAGTAGGAATTTCCATTATCGAAACGAACTGCAACGACTGCTCCTTTTTTAGGCACTGAAAGCGAGCCACCTAGCCCGTCTTTACCAAAGTATGCACTCTTCTGCTTGGGATAGGCCCAAGGCAGGTCTTCTACTGGAATATCGTCGTAGATACTGACTACTCGGATCTTTGCTCGACCCTCTTTTCTGGGGTCGTTTGGGTCCTCAACTATGCCCAAGAATTGCTTGTCTACGAGGTCTAGCCCTCTGCTTTCGATATCGTGATTGTGGTCCATCATATTAGATTATATCCTGACTAGTTCATTTGGTTTAGTTTCCGTAAATGTTTCCTAAGTCCTCGACTGGCGGCTGAAGAAAATTACTAGCCGCACCTAGTGCTGGATTAATTAGTCCGCCAACTGATGCAAGTGCATTTTGTACTGACTGTCCTGCGTTTTGAATATTGTCGCCGATTACCGGTAGGCCTGAGAGAAACGAACCAACGTTGGCTGCAAATGCACCAACTGATCTTCCGCTCCAAGGATTGTTAATATCGGTCTTGACCCTGTCATCAAAGAGTTGACTGCCGTCTGGATATCGACTTTCCTCTTCAAAAAAACCTACCTTGATCTTAAAGCTGTTTGTTGCTGGTGTTCTGGTAGTAGCTACCTCTAACTTGGTGCCGCCGGCAAATGTTTCACTAAAATCAAATTCACACTGTCTACACTTAAACTTTACATAGCCATACTGTTCAAGCACATTAGATACAGCATTTCCTCCGCCAACAATACTGCCTAGAGCTCCGGTGTTTACTCCAAGAGCAGTCGCAATATTTTGACCCACTCCAGGGATCCTATATCGAATATTTCTGGCCTCGGCCACATAAATATCCATTGCAAACCAGCGCAAGTTATCGGGCACTCTTTCTCGCATATATACCTTATCATAGATTGCATTACGATAGATGTCTGCCAACTCATTGATTCGAAGATCGATTGCCTCTAGCGTATTGACAGTAATGACGGCATCCTTGGCCTTTTGTGGCTTTTCTGCGTCAGTTGCTGCTTTCCACATTGTGTTTAGACCGCTAATGCTTTGGAAATACCAAGGAGCATCAAATGTAAGATACCTTAGGATATTTTTAAATACAACTAGCCCGTTTGCCTCTGCTGTGTAGCCTCGATTCTTTAGAAAATTGACAGCAGTGTCCTCATTTGTTCTAAAGAGTGGAGAGTCCCACAGCAGCAAGTCGGTAAATGCAGTTGAGTCGATTGGCTCAAAGATAAAATCAATAGCAAAGGTCAAGAACGTGGGCTCGTCATAAGGATCAGTAAAAAATCCTTTTCTAAAATTATCAGTCTTGTTCTGTATTCCGTAAAAATTATGTGGCATCTTGTATTATGGAGTTTTTTTCGATGGCTTCCACTCTCGTCTTGCTAAAAAGAGTTCAGTATAGAGACCGTTTGGATGTAGCCTGTCATAGTGATACTTAGCACCACTGACATAGTAGTAGCCGCTTAGCTGCTGGTCTGGAACCTGCTTGCGAAGGTCAGGCTGCTCTACCTGTTCTTTGGCCTTTTGGTCGTTTGCGTTTGGCGTGGCCTTAAGTATTCGCTCTGCCTCCTGTATTGAAATATAGAGCGGCACCGTAAATCCTCGTACTACTTGAAAATTAATATTGTTTAGGGTGACCTTTAGCTTGATCTTGTCCAGTTCGCGCAAATTATGATCGTTCAGGAGACGCGCTGCATTCCACTCTGGATGGTTATTGCCATAGTCAATATTCATCCATTTCTTTATTGTGTTCTCGGCCAGGCTCTCCTCAGTCGGTACTAAATAATTTGTCTGACTGCGATCGATACTCTTTAAAGGGGCCATAAAAAAGTCTTTGAACTTTTCCTTTGGCGCCTGGCTAGCTTTAAGGTGATCGTAATAAAAGATATTTTTCTTGTAGCCCTGTTTTTTGATTATTTGACCCTGCTCAGAAACTAAGTTTAGGGTAGTAATATAATTTGGACTTTTACTCTGTTCAAGTTCAGTTGTCAAGTAATTAATCATTGTCTGCTCTTCAAGCTGCTTTTTTATAGCATCACCCTTTACCTTTTGGCTAATTCCGCTGGCTAATGGATTTGCGGCAGTCAAGAAAGTGAGCTGTGGATCCTCTACTTTTAGCTGACGATTTACCTCAACATAATTTAAAAAATAATACTTATCGATAAACACGCTAAAAAAAGAATCGTCGTCCTGGTATGCATGTTTTGCAATAGCTTGGATAAAGCTATAGGCTCCAGAATTAATATTAATCCAGGTCATCTTGTCACTTGGCGAGCTCTCGTTCTCTGCAAATCCAAGTTTTAGATCTTCGCATAACTTCTTTAGTGCCTCTTTTGAGTTTAGATTAGCATAACTCCTCGAAACGTTGTTGTAGATGCCGGGTATGTATAGCTCTCCTTTGATAAGATAAGATGTGCCGATTCCTACTCCCTTTCTCTCTCCTGTGTACTTTGCTGGGGCAGACTTTACCTCAGTTATCAGGAAATCACAACGAACAGGTTTTAGTTTGTCGGTGCCTGCTTTTAGATATAGACTCATGACCAGGTCCACCTTTGGAAAGTAATCCCCTGCAAATTCTCCTGCTCCATCTACAAAGGTCAGCATTATTGTTGGGATAAAGTGAGTCTCGTCCAGGGTCATCGTGTCAATATTTCTCACGATTTGGCCTGCGATTTTGACAAAAGGTGAGTTTGCACCCGTCTTTTGTGAAGAATCGGGTAGGTTTGCTGGCGCTTTATAGGCTGCCTTGATCTTGCCGTTGTTTGCAGTATCGCTTGAGGTGTCCTCCTCGTAAAGTTCCTTTAGTGGAACTTTCGGCAGCAGTGTGCCTTTTATGATTTGACCAAATGACATTAGAATAAATTTGCTTTAGTTAACTGTTGTATTAATCGGGCTCTCGAGATTGGTACAGGACAATTTTCTTTGTTTACCTGGGTAACATCTTCACCAAAGATCACCTTGCCGTCTTTTACCTTTACGTTTTGATTACCCTTGGTATTAACGTTCGGTGGAACTATTTCCTTCACCTTGTCCTTAAGCGCCTCGAGTCTCTTTTTATCTTTAACTGTTTTTGGGTTAAGAAGTTTATCCTCATTGCTCTCTTTTTGTTGGCTACCGATATCGATTATTTCCTTCGGAGAGACTAGCATCTGCTCCAAGTTTTTGTACGGCGGTACTAGCAAAATATCGTATCTTTCGATGGCAAATGGATTTGAAATGCCATTGTATTTTAACAGGGCTTCATAAAACCGCTGTTCGCCATACATCCTTACTGAGATCAGGTCAGGTCTCATCTGTTCCTCTTCTGATACTCTAATATACGCCTCAGATATTCCAGGATCCTTTTCAAAGCTAAAGGTTGCGCTGGTCAAGTCGACAATAATATCGCCGTTTTCTTTTGTAAATGTGTTTTTTAACCTCAGTAGCCTAGTTATTAACATGTTAGTCCTTTGTTTTTAAGTCTCTAAAATAATCAGTCAGCGAGTTTGATTGTGCAAATCTTTCTCCATATGCTCTGGCAACGTTTACTTTAAAATAATTAGCCAGTTTTGTGGCAGATTGTGCTGAGATCCCTGTCCTAGTGCCAATCGTATCGCCGCCTTCAATCTGATCAAAATTAACCTGCGTTACCCCTGTCTGTGAGCTCTTTTTTTCAAAGTCAGCATCCACTTTCGTCTGTGGACCGGCCGAGCTTGACCCAGTCTTTGCAGTATTTATGGCAGTACTGTTTTTCTCTCCATAGGAATTATATGCACTCGAAGGTTGAGGCAAGGCCGTAAAAAACATGGAGCCTGCACCCAAGTTGAACATAGATTCAATGTCCTGCTTTGCTCTAGGTCTTCCATGGCTTAGTGTTACCTTAAAGGTTATCTCGGTCGGAAAGTCGTCCAGTCCTAGTGCCTCACCAAATTTGATCTTAGTATCCTTTAGACATAGATTACCGATAACTGCAATCGGATGCATTGGATTTCCAACAGTTAAGTGCCATTCGCCAACTGCTCTGCCGTCTAGATAAGACCTCATTTTTAGAGGAGCCTGCATAAGGTCACTTACCCAAGAGCCGGCTAGGTTTTGTGCGCCCTGCGAACTAGCTAGGGTGTCGGCTGCCTGTGAAATATCTCCCGATTTTACATTTTTTGAAAGGTCATCAATTAACTTGGCCAATTCTCCGCCCTTTGCTTGTATTTGACCTATTGTATAGGAGATGACGTCTCTAATTCCTCCGATAAAATCTCCCTCTTCAAACTTTTGAGAGGGCAGTCCAGGTAAAATAAATCCAGTCTTTTGAAAGTAACGAATTCCTCCTCCCCAAAATTCTGCCTTGTTGTGTGTCAGTGACAGAAAATTACTGATGAGATCCAGCATTGCTATCTTGGGATTTACGTTATTGAAAGCTCTAAGCTTATAGGTAAAATCCATGGTAATTGCGTGTTCGTATGTAAATCCTCGTGTCCTGATCTGTGTGCTGTCTATCACGTTGATTGGGCCCTGTACCCTGTTCCAGTATTGACCTTCTGAACCATATGAATCTTTGATCCACTGTTGAATTTTAGCATCATATCCAGTAGCTTCATAGGGATTTGCTGGGTTATCGAATAGCGTAGCCAATAATACTTTACGCAAGTTTGGGGCTAACCCTTGGGTAAGGCCAGCTGCGTCCAAGAGAGATTCAGCCTGTATCTCGTTGCCGGTGACGTCTTTAATGTCTGCGGTTATCGGCTTCCAATTAAATCCATATTTGATGCCCAGCACGTTGTCTAAATTATTACCGCTTTCTCCTCCCCACCAGGTAACTGCCTGTGCAATTGGAATCAGTGGTGATTTTGTATCGGCCACCTGTAAATTATCCTCTACTGGAATCGGATATCTGCGTAGTGTCAACAAGCGATTGTTTGGAATCTTGCCATAGTACTTACACCACAAAAAATCGTTTAACTGATAGGGAGTGGCAGCAAGTGCAGTATCCGCATTATTTACGCCTGCTCGATTACGCGCCCAGTCAATTATTCGGGACGCAGTCGGGATAGATGTATACTCCTTGTCCTCTTGAATCTTGACCACTGCTCCCTTTGGTTGAGAATTGGTAGAGCCGCCTAATATATAATTTTCAATACTCTGGTTAATATCACGATGATAGTCTGGACTATACGTCTTTCCGTCGATCGCACCATATTTTGCATATCTAAATACGTAAAACGGATTAAATAGAGAGTCAGTTCCTTTGATTGCAGTTGCACTGCCTGCTCCGCCTGGCTTGTCCACACCAGCATAGGCTTCTGCTTTGTAAACATTAGCTATCTGAGGATTGGTTTCCGTAATACTTAAGAGGTTGTCAGTATTTGAATTTGAACCCGTTTCCTGATTAGGTAGGTTACGTGCGCCCAATATATTAAACCATCCTGGTGTTGCCATGTATTATGTTTTTTATTATTTATCGAAAATTAAAAAATAGAGACGCTTGCCCCTATTTACGTTGTATAAAATCGGCAAAGCTTGGCACGCTATTAGTAGGTGCAGTCTTGGCTACGCTGGGCTTTTTCTTTTTCTTCTTAGCTCCGGTTTTCTTTCCAGGTCCTAATAACGAAAGGGTGTCCATCCCACCGGCTAGACTTCCTGGAGTCTGCATGATCTGACCAGGCGATTCAGGATTGACTGCCACAAAACCTGGAGAATCAGTAACGGACAGCATATCCTCTTTTAACTTACCCTCTTTTTTGCTTGAAAAAGTCTTGTCGATTGCGGCAGCATAGTCTCTACCTGCCTGTTTTCCTCCGACTGCTGTGACCGTTCCCTGCACTATTGCACTAAGACCTCTAAAAATCGCAACATTGCGTTTATATGCGGCCTGTGCTACTTTCTCATTACCTCTGTCTGGAATGGCTGAGAAAAGACCTCCAAGCATCATTCCAAGTCCCTTGAGTATGTTACGCAGTGAACTCTCCTTCTTACGATCCTCCTCAGAAACTGCCAGTTTGACCTTTACATAGAGCGGTAGCCTGACCTCAGGTTTTAGTTGAATTCCTCCAAAATTTCCCAAGTTAAATTCTCTGGAGAGATAATAGTTTTTAATATCCTTTTCCCTCTCAGTGACTGCAGTATTAAGTGAAGACTTTAGGTTTTGGGTATCCCTCTCTGAGAGGTCACCGTCTACTCTAGAATCAATATATTTTGCAATCCATTCACTAGATGCCATTAGATAGGTCAACTGATCCTCTTCTTTTGCACTCTCCTGTTGCATTGCCTCTACCTCAAACTCTTTTATCCTTGCGGAGTCGTCGTTAAAGATCTGTGTGCTGAGCACGTTCTTCATCCAGGCTGAATCCTTCTCCATTAGAGCATTAAATAGCTGATAGTGGTCGCCTGCTTTTTCTATTTGATCGTTTGCCATTACAGGCAGAGAAGCCAGGTTGATTGCTTTAATCAGCCCGTCAATAATTCTCTTCTTTTTCTTGACAGAACCCGTCTTTGGATCCTTTGGCTCCTTTTTTGCGATCTTTTCCTCTTTTTCTTGGATCGCCCCTTTTAGAAACTGGGCCAGCCCTAGGAATTCAATTAGATCCTTATACTTAAAGAGTATATTTGCTCCATCTGGAGTTTCAGGAATGGACTCAATGTTCTTCTTTTCCTGATCAATGATCCGCTTGAACCCTAGGCCTGCTCCCTCTTTGCTTGTCACCATTATCTGGTTGACCTTTGCTCTTTTTTCTGGACTCAAGTCAACAGCTTCAGTCAGAGCACCGGTCTGACCGGCAAAGAGTCGATATATTTTTAACAATCTTTCAGAAATATTAGTATAGTCCCTTAGATATTGTACAAATTTGGTTTGTTCTTTGTCCCTATCGAGCGTATCGATAAACTCGATGAGCTCTACACAGGCTTTTTTCTTCTCTTCAGTAAATTTCTCAATGAATTCCAACGGCTCATCTTTGGTAAGTAATTCGAAGATGTCTCCTAAATAGGGAGACTCAGGATTCTCTAAATAATCTAATGGAATCGAGTCCAACGTCATTTCAATGGCTTCGAACGAGGTATCTAGCGAATTTTTTTCATTAGGATCGCCTCCTATCTTTGATTCAATTTGATCTTTGATCGCATTATAATTGATCGCAGGTTCCGGCCTAGGCTGTGACTGGTCGGTCTCAACGATAAGTTGGCCCTTTGCGATAAAATGACGTAGATATACTGAAAATCCCATTACTCTAGAGTATTTTAGTTATTTATCAAACTAGGACAAGTCTATTATTTACCGTCCTTCCTCTTGAATTGAGAATAGGGAATTACCCACAGCTTGCGATTAATATTTTTCTTTACATAATCGTAGACAGATGTTTTTGGATCTTCGTCTGGGTGTTGCAGCACAGCATGTTTTAATTGTGCTTTACCCTTGCGATAGTCTTCCAGGTTTTTCCAGCTCTCGTCTCTTTTTTTGGCCATTTTTGTTTTTGTTATTTTAGGGTAGTATACTCTCCCTTGATAAAATTGATGTGCTGGGCCTTGCCGTCCTGATGGATAATAACATGTGACTGTAACCATCCGCTGGCTCCTTGATTGTAACCTATTCTTAGGTGAGTCGAGGTCCCAACCGCAAGTGCACCGTCTTTTCTGCCAGGAGAGTGATAGTGACCTACCACGATCTTGGTATTGAGTTTTCTAAATTGTACCAATGAGCCACGACTGCCGCTTGAACCTATGTCTCCGTGTTGACCTAGCTCCCATCCTTTGACGATGAAACTGTCACTACGACCTAGTGTTTTAAATAGCGGATACCGTTGTTGAATAACATATGGAATAATACCCTGCGGAGCCGCGTCGCTAAGCAGCGCTGCTGCAAACTGCATGTATTCTAGCGAGTTCTTTAGTGTTACTGTTTTTCTCCAATCTGTGTCTTTCAACCACCTGTCCACAAAGTCGTCGTGATTGCTGCGTACAACGGTTACGTCATACTCCTCAAAGGAGGCAAGTCCATCCAACATTATATCAATTTCTCGCCTTAGGTAATTAGCACCGCTCATCTCCTTCTTATATTGTACAAACGGATCCTTTAATTCGTGATGGTTTATCGAGTCGCCGTCGAACACGTCATGTAAAACTACGTGGTCGGGTTTGATCTTTTGCATTAGATCAAAGGTTGAAGCCAACACAGTTGGGTCGTGTTTGCCCCAGTGTAGATCGCCCAGCACAATAGCACCAATTGATTCTACTCTAAAGACTTGACTCATCGCATCCACTGTTTCCACCCGATAGAAGAGATCAGTAAAGTTACCCGCGTCGTTTGCAGTCACCTGTCGTACAAAAAAGATATCGTCGTTTTTGATCTCGACCACTACAAATCCCAAAGTATGATGAAACTCTCCCTTCTTGCCAGCTTTGGAATCAGTATAATTACTAAGCGTACATGCTCCAGTCGTAAGCATCATCTTCGGCAGGCTGGTCTCCAGCACCGGAATCATCTCTAGCTGCACCTTTGGTGATCCAAAAATACAGGAATTGACTCCGCTCATGCCCTGTAAACCCGTCATTGGGTCAACCGCAGTTGGCTGAATCTTTACGTCAGACATGATCGAGAGATACTTGTGTATGTCATGTCGATTTGCGTCCAAGTAATCTCCAATCCTTTCTGACCAGGTATCGTATTTTTTATCGGTAAAGACCGATGTTGGATTTTTGTAGCGACCTGCAATCACATGGATATCGGCTTCAAGAAACTCAGCATATTTTTCAATATTGCTGATGAAATTTTCGTGGACTGGGGTATCATTTTGTGCCCAAGTGATGATAAATCTCTTCTTGTCCCGATTGATCTGCTTGGCTTTTGCGATAAGTAACTGTGGTGATTCTTCTGCGGCTTTTGTGCTATAGCCTAGTTTTGAGATCCAGCTACTAATAGTTCTTTCGGATCGACTAAATCTCTGTGCCAGAGTGGCCATTCTTTGATCCCAAGAGATGGCTTTATTAAAATAGGTAGTTGCGATAAACTCAATATCCTCTTCTTCAAGTTCAGTAAATTTCATAGTATACTAAAAAAATTTATATCTTATATCCCTATTCAAGAAATAAGTTTTATATGTTCTCTTTGTTTAGGTCGTTCTCCTGTAACTTTGGATTTACGATCTCTGCCGAAAAGTCCGAATTTTCAAATATTGAGCCAAATTTCGACTTTTTCTCCTCAGTTTCGTCCACTCTCTTCTGTAACTCTTTTTGTAGGTTATAGAATTCAGGCACGACCGAGGTTGGCACCTGTTTCTTGAACTCAGCAAAGTCCGCCGTGCTAATAGATTTTAGCACGTCCTCTGATTTTACAAAACTAGGAAGTTCTACTAGCTTAAACTCTTTTGCCAAGCGTAAAGGAATCTTTTTCTTCTTTATGTATTCTAATTGTAGAGCATAATCTTTTACCCTGCGTTCAGATGTTCCCCATAGTATCGGGGCATAGCCTGGGTGTATTTCTTCTAAGATCTCCTCGATCTGACTTGAGCCAACCATCTTAATGTCGATGATTAGGTCACTGTACTCCTGTTTTACCTTTTCCATCAGCGTTTTTGTGAGTCGAGTCGAAAAAGGAAACTTTGCGGTCTGCTTTTCGGGCGTGACTGCCACTAATACTACTGGATGACCGTTCTTTTCTTTTAGCTTGCGTGCAGCCTTTATGTGGCCCATAGTAACCGGCTGAAAGTTACCGATTAACAAATTAACCTCAGTCGATTCGGGAGTTTTGCCCTTGTCTTCAGCCACCTCTTTTTCGCTCAGTATTCCATCGTCAGTCGTCGAGCCGACAAACTCGCTAAAGCTTGGAAAGAGACCTTCGTATACCTTGTTACCCATGATCACGTTTCTGATCTTGTCGACTATTATATTAAGTTGGGTCAATAGGGATGGCGTAAAAAAGCCCGAACTGGACTTTTTTCTATTGCGTCTTAAAAAATTAAGCAGGATCTTGTAGATCTCAGTATATGTTTCATTACCCTTGATTAGTCGTAATACTTCTGTGTCCTGTACAAGGTTGGTGTCAAGCTCAAATTCAGGTCGCTTTAAGTAGTCTGGAATCTCAAGTTCAAGCCCTTCATACTTGCCAGCATATTCTTTGATAAAGTCCTTAAAGATGCTGTTGATTAGTGCAAGATACTTTTCATCGTAATTTGAACCAGACTCGGCCATCTTTTCTAGCTCATCAACATTGTACATTTCAAAGTGGTTCATCAAGTCGATGATAATAAGCCAAATATAATCCTGCGAGCGGTTTTCTCTAGGTTTAGCTGAGTTCGCATCACTATGTTGAAACATGGGATCCACCAACTTTGCCAAAAAGACCTGCTCTTCTGCATTTTCGCTAGATTCGTCGTAGAATCTAAAGATAAGTGTGTCTAGATCCAACTCTTCCTCGAGAGGATTTGCCTCTCCCTTTAGAATCGAGATAATGTATTTGGTAAAGGAGTGTGTCTTAAACTTTTTTGTAAGTTCTTCGCTTGGTGAGTAAACAAACTCAAGTATTGCAGTTTTCTGTTCGTCATTTAACTTGCCCTCAAAAAGGATCGGTGGTCTCTCGACTCCTAAATAGTCAGCCCAACGGTCTAGCTGTTCCTTGTTCTGTACGGTGGCCGCTGGGGTACCCGAGTCGTCTAGCTTATGAATATATGAGAGCACAAGTCCGTTTTTCGGTAAAGATCTGCGACGTCTGCCGTCGAGATCTCCTCTAGTAAAGTATTCAAAGCCAAAATAAAAGTTAGCTGGAATCCTCTGTCTCTTCTCCTCAGGCAAAGACTCAAAGTAGGAGATTGCCGAATTGTAATATTTCATCAGTACTCGATCGACGTAACTGATCTCGCCGGCCTTTTTAAAGTACTTGAATTGGTCGTTCTTGTTCTTCTTTATTCCAAAAAGAGTGCCGTCTAGTTTTTCGTTGATGATGACATAGCTATTGAGTAGGTTGCTCAAAAAGGCTTCGCCCTTCTTTTCGTATACTTCCTTTAAGTTGTTTATTCCTGCCATATTAGTTATTTAGCTGAGGTTTCGCTTTGGGATTTTTCAGTAGATTCTACTGGAGCTTTAGAGTCAGTCTCGTCCTTTTGACTAGATTCTGTCTGCTTGCCAGTAGCCTTACGAATGCTTATCGCGTCCATGCTAATTGAGATGCTTGCAACGTTATCAGAATCCTCTGGGTTTTGCATAAAATAGTCAATGATCTTTTTAAGATTCATATTTAGGCTCTCTTCTCCAAATCCTCCAGCCTCCTCTATTTTCTTCTTGAGATTTTTAGTGGCATTCCAACTGCCCTTATAACTGATCGACCAACAGTAGAAACGAACTTCTTCGTTCTTGCTGTCGTAATAGTGTTGCATGTCCTTAATCTTTTGAATGGCGCCATTTGCATCACGATAGGTGGTAGCACGGCCTAATGTATCAGAGGGAACTCCAAATCGGATATCATCAGAAAGTATTTCCATGAGATCGCTAATCCTACCTATTATTTGTTCTGCCTTGTAACCTTTTACCGGTCGATCAAGGTCAGGTGAAACTTCGGCTTGTTCTTTTAAGTATTGATTAAAAAGCTTGATGTCTTTCGCCATTTTACGCGATTTTTTATTATTTATTAAAGCTAAGCTGCCACGACAGCTAGACTGTCTATTAATTCACAAAATAGGTCGACACTGGCCTCATCAAAGTGGTTGGTAAAGACGACCCGCTCATTTTTACGGCTCGAGTCTGAGTCGTGGCTGGCCGACATTTCCAACACCTCTTCAAAGACTTTTTTCTCAGCTTCATAATTTTCAAAGGTGCCAAAGTAGTCCTTGTCCCTCTTTTCGGGTGAGGGCATGTCGGTACGAGTCAAATACATGAGCACGCAGTCTTGATAAAGGTTACTCTTCAATATTTGTTCGAACTCTTTTAGCAGGCGTTGCTTGTCCATGCGTTCGCGATAGATCGACCACACATAGGCCGAAAAGATCGAACGATCAAACACTAACACCTTGTCCTTTAGGATTGTCTTGTTTAATTCAAGTATCGTCATCACGTTAGCGATACTAAAATAGTGCACGCCTGGCCCTGTCTCCTGGTCCCTCATGCCAAGCTCTTCAATATACTTTGCAAACGCAAACTTGTAGTAGATGACATTAGGGTTCTGGTTTCTCTCGAAAAAGGCTTCTAATAGGTGTGTTTTTCCAACATGGCGAGCGCCCTCAATAAATACTATCATTCTATATTAATTCTATTTTGGTTTCTTCTGAAAGTTTTACTCCTTTGATTCGATACACCTTTGACTTATCGACAATATACGTTTTGTAGCGATACTCTAGCAGTTCTTCCTGGGCACGCTGACGATTCAACCGTCTAAAGAAATCTTGATAGATGTCAATCTGCTGTATTGAGTCCTCGTATATCTTTATTTTAGTGACTTCTGGATTTTCTTTTAATAACTTGGCCAACGTCTGTGCTTTTGAGCTCTTTCGACCTAGAAAAAACGCCTGGTCAAACACAATACCTCTCTTGTCCAAGATCTCCATCACCTGTGGCCGCAGCGACTCCACGCGATGAGTAATGAGCACCGAGATAGTACCTGGTTTAGCTGCTCCAGCTGCCCAGGCATCATATACTGGTTTAATTAGCTGTATGTTGTATAGCGACTCTGAGAGCGAGACTTGGTGATCGTAAAAATCATAAGGGTGATCGAAGCGTAGACCTAGCGATTCGGCTTGAGTCCTGCCAACATAACTTGGCATCCTAAAAAAGGTTTCATCAAAATCAAATACCTGTAAGAGTTTTCCTTTGTTCATGTTGGCTTGTTTTTTGTTATTCTATATGATAAATAATAAAAAGTTTTGACTTTGGCGCACTTAAAATTTATCAAGCTATTTGAAGAGCACAGCAAAGACCTAGGGGTCAATAATTCTGAGGTGAGCCATACTTGGTCCGAGATCAGGGACGCTATTCAGATGAAGAGACCCTTTGTCATCGTTATTTTTAAGAACTCAGCTAACTACTTGGACGCGCTAGAGTCCTACTTCAATGAAACTGACTATATTAAGCAGACCGCGATCCTTAATTTCGACGGAAAGAAGATAAACTATCCCTCCATCTTTTTTGTTCGCGACAAGGACGACGATTACTCAACTGAAGTACGCAAGCTTTGTGAAAAGTACAAGATTAAGTACGTCATTGTCGGTGATACGGGCTCTGAATACGCAAAGCTCTACTCGCAAGACGGCAGTTCGGTAGACCTGGGCAATGAAATTATTTCTACATTAGAGCCCAAGGATTTTGGTACCGAGGATTGTTTTAAACTAGGATCCACATATTATAGATTTATTGGTTTTGATAATTAAACCCAATTTTTGTCCCTTAGTATAATAAGATAAATCATAAAACACAATGGGCGACGATCAAAAGAAGGACACCAAGGAAAAAATCTCCACCAAGTTTCAGGCAAGACGCTCGGAGGTCTCAAAGGAGATCTACGAAAACATAGAAAAACTGTCCAACTTAAAGACTCTAAAGGACGCTCAAGTAAACATGCTCTCGCTAAGACAACGTCTACTGGAGGACAATCATACACTACTGGAACACATTACCGCGTTACGTAAAAAGTTTAGGGACGAGAAGGCAGACACAATGGAGACGCTATCGAAAAATATGCAGTTGCGTTACCAGGCCAACGAAAAAAACGTCGTGATTGAGGGCAAGACATCAGTCACAAAAGAGTATCTGGAGATATTTGAAAACCAGGTCTCCTTCTTCACCGAGTCGATCAAAACTATTGATAACATCATCTTTGGAATCAAGACCCGACTAGATATAGAAAAAACATTGGGCTTGTAAAATGTTGCGATTTGAGCTCACACCGGACAAAAAATTTATTAAGCTAATTGATTTTAGCCTTAATTCTGAACGGGCTGACCTCTTCTCCTTCTTCAAGAAAAAGTCAAAAAAGGCAGCATTCAATGCTTTAGTAGAGCGTGGTATCTGGGACGGACTTGATCGATTTATCACAAAGGATGGACTTATTGCAGTCGGCCTTTGGAAAGAAATCTATAATTTTGCAAATCGATATGGCTACGACTGCGAGATCGAGGGAATTGACGATATGCTCTCTCTGGGTCTAGATCGAGAAAAGTACGAAAAGTACGTTGCGAAACTGCTTGACGGAGTTGTCGACGAATTTGGTAAACCTATCCTGCCCAGAGATTACCAAATCGAAGGAGCATACCGTGCGATTAAATATAAGTTCTGTACACAGGAACTTGCAACCTCTTCTGGTAAAACTCTTATTTTCTATATCTTTAATTCATTTTTACGGGATGCTAAGAAAATAGATTCAGTGCATAAAGCACTACTTATTGTTCCAAATATTTCGCTAGTCGGCCAGACTGCTGAAAAATTTGAATTATATTCAGCCGGTCGAACTCCATGGAAAATATGCACAATCGGTGGAGACAATAAATTTAATCAAACTGATTTTGATAATGCCGAGATAATTATTTCAACCTATCAAAGTTTACAAAACCTGGATCCTGTAATATTTAAACAATTTATTGCAGTACATGTGGATGAATGCCATAAATCGAGAGGTAACGTTATTCGAGAAATATTAATTAATTGCACTGAATGGAAATATCGACTAGGTCTTTCAGGAACTGTGAAAATTGAAGAGCAGTTTTCTGATTTCTTTAGGGTTCAGGAAAACGTTGGCCCACTAGTGATGATTCTTTCAGCAAAGCACTTAATTGACCATGGTTATTCTCCAAATATTGAAATTCAAATTGTCAAACTCCAATATAATAGAGCTGACGAGTACTTGCAAAAGTATTGGGCACTAAAGAAGGACGGTAGAGCGATGTATAAAGATGCTAAAGACTATGGCCGAGCCATGCTAGCTATTGAAAAGGGTTTTATTTTTGAAAGCAAAGATAGGCTCAATTATATTAATGATCTTGTCAAAAGTTTCGGTAAAAATACACTAATCCTTTTTTCTGACGTCAAGCACGGATACGGTAAAAAGATTCAAGAAAAATTATTGGAATGGAATCCAAATACCTTCTATATCGATGGCGGCGTTGAGTCTTTAAATAGGGACATATTTAAAGATACGATGGAAGAAAAACATGATGTTGTAATAGTTGCAAGCTTTGGATGTTTTGCCACAGGAATCGACCTAAAAAATGTCCATCATCTTATTTTAGCTGAGTCAACTAAAGCTGAGATAACTATTCGCCAATCTATCGGTCGAGGCATGCGTAAACTTGCGGAAAAGCTTAAGGTTACCGTCTGGGACCTAGTTGATCAGTTAGATGGATATGTTGTGAAGCACGCAGAAAAACGTCGTGAGATCTATGTTGATCAGGAATTTAAAATCTCTTACAATGAGGTAGACCTTTCTAAGAAAAATTAAGAAATTTCGAACTGGTATATTTCTCCAGTCTTAATGCTCGGCAATGATGGTTCAAATACTTGATTGAAAGCGATGGAACCTTCTCCTCCTGTTACTGGGTTTTTTACGGTAATTAAATCTGACCCACCTTCGTGATAAATCAAATATCTACCTTTTTCCTTTTGAAAAACAGGATTTACTATATTGTTTGAACTTTCAAATTGTAAATTATTAGCAGATGTGTAAAAAATTAAAGTTGCCTGGTCGGCTTTCTTAATGGTACTTACATCTTCTGGGAGTTGACGGGTCTTAGATGCATCCAGTATCTTAAGTTGAGAAAAGACGGTTCCTAGTGAAATCCAAAATACTCGAGTTTCTTTTTTTCCTACATTAACGGTTAATGAGTCGGTTCCATATTCATTTGAAGAAACAACTATTTGTACTTTTCCTGGTTTAATGAAAAACATACTTTCTCCGTTTACCTTTTTTTCCTGAGTTATTTTAGCCCCAGTTACGCTAATTTTTAGCAAATTTTGGTCTATTCCTGGAAAAAACTTAAATGTCAACGCGCTGTCCTCTACGGATGGACCAAATGCAATTGATTTGGCCACACTATTTGTAATTTCTTCAATAGTTAATGACGTCGTTCCCTCATTAATAAAATCATTAAATGTTAATAACTTAGTCATATGCTTTGATTTTCTATTTACCGTTTAGTTTTTCTGACTCCTCAATCTTATCAAAAATCTCCTCGATCTTTTTAATGATTGGGTGGCGAACAATATCATCCTTGCCTAGTGCCACCATTCCTATCTCCGGAATCTCAACAAAGTACTGCATTAGGATCTCTAGCGCGCTCTTTTCCCTCTTGTTTACCGACTTTTGTTTTACGTCCCCTAAAAAGATCATCTTTGAGTTCATTCCTATACGGGTGATTAGGGTGTGTAAATTATCTTTCCCGATCTGTTGAGCTTCGTCAATTATAATTATCGAATTATCTAGGGTGACACCAAGCGCAAACTTTATTGGTAGGATCTCAATAACTCCTAGACTCTTTAGGCTCTCAGTAGTTGCCTTGCCAACAACCTTATGAAAGTTTGAGATGAAGGGGTACATATACATTTCCATCTTTTCTTCTAGAGTGCCCTTAAGATAGCCGATCTCTTCGTCCTTTGGTACGTTTACTGACTTAATCAAAATTATCCTATGATAGATGTCAGCTTCGTCCTTAATAAACTTTAGTGCTCTGGCACAAGAGAGATAGGTCTTGCCCGTTCCTGGAGGACCAACTACAATTGAGATCACCTTGTCCTCAATTGCCTCTATTACTTTTTTTTGTGCTTCAGACTTGCACTTAATCTCTATTTTTTCTTTGATCGATCGGCCTGTGCTGCTCTTCACCCTTTCTCTTTCCCAGCTAGAAATATCCTCTAACTCTTCTTGTGATAATTTGTTTTTTCTTGATCTTGCCATAATTTAGTGTATTTTTGCTGCAATGACGATACCTAATAGTATCTTTGCATAGTTTAATTGAAAGTTTAGGAATGACTCTACCGCTTTACGCTGCGAATACTCTAACGATAGGCTCTCTAGCTTTTGTACATTGAGCTTTTGAACAGTCACAATCACATCATTTGTCAATACTGCACTGTGTATGTCAAGTATGTTTTCTAGTACGTCGTTCATCGGCGCAAAGAGCAAATTAGGTAGTTTTAGTGACTTAATAAATTTTTTACTCTGCTTTACGAGTTCTAGCTTTTTTCCCAACGCCTGCTCAGTTAGTCCACTCTGCAGTTCTTGTGCGATCGAGTCTAGCTTTTTAATACGGTCGGCAGCCTCAGCCACCTCTGCAATATCCTCTTGATAAAAAGAGATAGAAAAAGCGTTTTCTACCTCCACATAGGTAAAATTAAAGTGGTTTTCGGTTCCAAAGGAACCTAGTGTCTTTAGGAGAATTGGCGAGATTCCCAATTCGCTAGGGTCTACTCCCTCCTTCTCCATAGTTATTTCATATTCCTCAAATGGAAAGGACTCCATAAAAGGAAAGGTCGTGTAGACTTCCAATTTTTCTCCATTTGGTCTATTCTCTATCACCACATGCCTTTTTTATTATTTATCCTTTCAAAAATTCTTAGTCTAGTTGATTAGACAAATCAATTCAA